>OGYQ01000079.1_pt1 | contig 123119 bp, 124 predicted proteins | sample 1576641 | NCBI WGS metagenome assembly OGYQ01 (sample SAMEA3541476, study PRJEB24748) | human gut metagenome | biome: human gut; feature: human-associated habitat; material: faeces | place: China | collected 2012 | reverse complement strand
TAGGGGAGCTGGCCGCCAAAGGCGGTCTGAGAGGTTAAAGGCCGGCCCCTACGCACAAGGCCGCTGGCCGTGTATTTTTTTGCGGCCTGCAACCGCGTTCTGTATCATCGCCTGTATGCGATACCGCGGCGGAACGCCGCATCTGAATCCGAGGAAAGGCCGTAGTTCGTGATTCGTAAAAATATACCATCAAAACTGTATAGGCTGTGGTCAACTCTCTCTAGCGGGCTTCCCACGTGGAAGCCCCTACTGGTCGGCCGCAGGTCGTGTATTTTTTGCAACCTGCCGCCTGCGAACGGCGGTCTGCACCTGAAAAAGGCCCGTCATCTGGCGACGGGCCTTTTTCAGTATCTATGAGGTAAATTTAGGTTGGAGCCTAGCGGATGGAGACGTCTTCGCCGGCGAGGATGCGTTTCATCGTACGGGCCGGGCACATCTTGCCACACATGGTGCAGGTGCCTTCACATTCCGGTTTACTCGATTCGTAATAGCTGCGGGCCTTTTCCGGGTCGATGGACAGGGAAATCATCTTGTCGAAGTCGACGTCGACGCGGGCTTTGCTCATGGCGTCATCCCATTCCTGAGCGCCCGGGATGCCCTTGACCAAGTCGGCAGCGTGGGCTGCAATGCGGGCAGCGATGATGCCTTCCTTGACGTCGTCGACGGTCGGCAGGCGCAGGTGTTCAGCCGGTGTGACATAGCAGAGGAAGTCGGCACCGCAGGAAGCGGCGATGGCACCGCCGATGGCGCTGGTGATATGGTCATAGCCCGGTGCGATGTCCGTGACCAAGGGCCCGAGGACGTAGAACGGAGCGCCATGGCACAGGCGTTTTTCAATCTTCATGTTGGCTGCGATTTCGTTGAGGACCATGTGGCCCGGGCCTTCGATCATGACCTGGACGTTGTGGGCCCAGGCGCGTTTGGTCAATTCGCCCAAGGTGATGAGTTCTTCGATCTGAGCGGCGTCGGTAGCGTCATGGGTACAGCCCGGACGGCAGGCATCGCCGAGGCTGAGTGTGACGTCGTATTTTTCACAGATGTCGAGGAGACGGTCATAATATTCGTAGAACGGGTTTTCCTGGTTGTTCATTTCCATCCAGGCGAAGAGCAGCGAACCGCCACGGGAAACGACGTTGGTCAGGCGCGGGTTGTCTTTGATGCGCTGTGCCGTCTTGCGGTTCATGCCGCAATGGATGGTCATGAAGTCGACACCGTCTTCTGCGTGCTGTTCGACGACGGAGAAGAATTCATCTACGGTAATGTCTTTCAGGTCTTTTTCCAGCATGCCGACCGCATCGTACATGGGGACCGTGCCGATCATGGCCGTAGACATCTTGACCAGTTTGCGGCGGAAGTCACGGGTCTTGCCGAAATTGGACAAGTCCATGATAGCTTCTGCTTTCATGTCGATGGCATTCTGGACTTTCTGCAGTTCTTCTTCGTGGTTGTTGTGTTCCGGAGAAACGCCGAGGTTGACATTGATTTTCGTGCGGCAGTCCTGGCCGACAGCTTCCGGCGACAGGCTGGTATGGACTTTGTTGGCCGGAATGGCGACTTTCCCGCTGGCGACGAGGGCCATGAGTTTTTCGACGGGCATGTGTTCCTTTTCAGCGACAATCTTCATCTGCGGCGTGACGATGCCTTTGCGGGCAGCGTCCATCTGTGTTGTGTAATCCATTACAAACATCCTTCCTATATAAAAATAATCCTTATTGCAATAAAAAAAGCTCGCCTGGCGGTCCTCCGCAGGTGAGCTTTATAATCCCGTAAAGCTTCCCTACGGCGGCATTACCCGCATCAGGTAAAGGGTCAAGTGTAATCCGTCACTTTTCTCAGCCCGAAGGCTCCCCTAGCTTTTTCTATGTATCTGTGGCTATTATAGTACGCCGCGAAAAAAAATGCAACACTTTTGTAACATTTATCATAGACAATTTCGCCATTTTGTCCCACATAGACGTACATCCCCCTGCCGTGGTATAATAGGGATATCTTAAAAAGGAGGTCTTAACTTATGAAATATAAACCTTTGAAAGGCCTTGTCGTCGCCGCTATGCTGGCATCGTCCCTGGTCCTGGCTGCACCCCAGGCCCTGGCAGCTGGTCCGGAACCGTCTGTCGTTACCGTCACGGGCTATGCCCAGCAGGAAGTCGCTCCGGATACGGCTTATGTCACTATCGGTACGACCAGTACCGACGCCGATGCCCAGCAGGCCCGGACCAAGAATAATCTGGCCATGAACCAGGTCACGAATGCCTTGAAGGCCATGGGTATCCCAGCGGAAAACATGAAGACCACGGGCTTCTATATGTCGCCGAACTATGACATGAAGGGCCAGAAAGTCACGTCGTATACGGTGACCAACAGCCTGGAAGTCAAACTGACCGACCTCACTATGGTATCGCAGGTCATCAACAAGGCCGGCAGCCTCGGTGCCAACCAGATCAACAACGTCCGTTTTACCAATGAACACGCCGACCAGATCAAGGAAAACCTGATCAAAGAAGCCGTCCACAACGGTCAGCGCGCTGCCCAGGCCGCAGCTGAAGCCGCTGGCAGCCAGCTCGGTGCCGTCAAGGAAATCAACATTTCCGGTACGAGCCCGTCGTACAGCCGCGTCTACGGCGCTGCCATGAGCCTGCGGGCCGTCAACAAGATGGAAGCCGACTCGACACCGGTCGAAGCCGGTACCAACACCCTCAGCCAAAGCGTCAGCCTGACTTATTATCTGCAGTAAGCCGGACCGCGACCGTATCGTAAGCACGACCACGTGCCCTCACAAACCGCATTGTAGGGGCGACCACGTGGGGCGCCCGTCCAGAAGAGTTATTATATACACATCACACATGATTTGCGGGACGCCCTCTGGGCGTCCCCTACGAGCCACGAAAAAAAGGTTTTGTCCTTTGATGACAAAACCTTTTTTCTTTCCCCAAAATATGCTATGATAATACTGTTCTACCATAATAAAATAAGTTCTGAATCATGGAGGCCAGACAAGATGAAAGAATACACCCCTTTTAAATCCGGTAAAGTACGCGAAGTCTATGACGCAGGTGACAGCATTATCATGGTCGCAACGGACCGCATCTCCGCTTTCGACCACATCCTCAAGAACAAGATCACCAAAAAGGGCGCCATCCTCACGCAGATGTCCAAGTTTTGGTTCGATATGACGTCGGATATCATCCCGAACCACATGATTTCCGTCGACAACGCTGACATGCCGGAATTCTTCCAGCAGGAACAGTTCATCGGCAACAGCATGAAATGCCAGAAACTGACTATGATTCCCATGGAATGTATCGTCCGCGGCTACATCACTGGCAGCGGCTGGGAAAGCTATCAGAAGAATGGCACCGTTTGCGGCATTAAACTGCCGGCAGGCCTCAAAGAATCAGAAAAACTCCCGGAACCGATCTTCACACCGAGCACGAAAGCCGAACTCGGCGACCATGATGAAAACGTCTCTCTCGAAGAAGGCGCTGCTTTCATCGACAAGACCTTCCCGGGAAAAGGCAAGGAATACGCAGAAAAAATCCGCGATTATACCCTGGCCCTTTATAAAAAATGTGCCGAATACGCCCTCTCTAAAGGCATCATCATTGCCGATACGAAATTCGAATTCGGCCTCGATGACAAGGGCAATATCGTCTTAGGCGACGAAATGCTCACGCCGGACAGCTCCCGCTTCTGGCCCCTCGAAGGCTACAAAGCCGGCCAGAGCCAGCCGTCGTATGACAAACAGTTCGTCCGTGACTGGCTCAAAGCCAATCCGGACAGCGACTACCTCCTGCCCCAGGACGTCATTGACAAGACCATTGCCAAATACAAAGAAGCCTATGAAATGCTCACAGGGAAAGCCTTTAAATAGTGGATCGCAGGCCATATTTTTCTTCATCAAAAAAAGCTGTCGCAAATGCGGCAGCTTTTTTGTCTTTAAAAAATCACCAGACCTTGACCTGGATCCATTCATCGTTATAGCGCTTATCCCCTTCTTCGCCCAGGTATTTGTACGTTTCCTGGCCGGCATAGGCTTCTTCCGGCGGGAAGACGACGGGGTTATCTTTATAGTCTTCGTCTTCTTCCATGGCCGGGACGGCCGTATTCGGCGTCGAATAGGTCAGGTACTCGAAGTTCTTCAGGGCGATGTCGGGACGGCTCATGAAGTCGATGAATTTATGGGCATTTTCGACGTGTTCGGCATTCTTGGGAATGACCCACGAGTCAATCCAGAGGTTGGTCCCTTCTTTGGGGATGACGTATTCCAGATCCCTGTTTTCCAGGATCATGCGCAGGGCTTCACCGGAAAAGACGACGCCCATGGCCGCTTCGCCGGAGACGAGCTTGTCCTTGACGTCATCGATGCCATAGGCCTGGACCAGGGGTTTCTGGGCGATGAGCATATCCCGCGCTTCTTTGATCTGCTGAGGATCCGTCGTGTTCAGGGAATAGCCCAGACGCTTCAAGGCGACCATGAAGGAATCGCGCGGCGAGTCCTGCATGATGATTTCATTCTTATATTTCTCGTTCCAAAGGATGGACCAGCTGTCGACAGGTTCATCGACCATGGTCCGATTGTAGACGATGCCGACGGTGCCCCAGCAATAAGGGACGGCATAGCGGTTGCCCGGGTCAAAGGACTCGGACTGGGTCCAGAACTGTTTGCCTACGTACTGGCGGGCGTTGGGCAGCTGGGAATAATCGAGAGGCTGCAAAAGATCATTGTGGATCATCTTCTGGATCATGTAGTCCGACGGGCAGATGACGTCATAGTGTTCGGCCCCGGCCGCAACCAGAGGATACATGCTCTCGTTGGTATCGAATTCGTCCATGACGACGCGGATGCCCGTTTCTTCTTCGAACTGCTTGAGCGTATCCGGGTCGACGTAATCGCCCCAGTTATAGACATAGACCACGTTGTCCTCGTCTTCTTCGCTGTCAAAGAAGCTGCAGCCGCTCAGGGCCAGGATACAGCAGAGACCGAGGAGGATCATGCGGATATATTTCATAGCGTTTCCCCTTTCCTACCAGTTCCGACCCAGGGCCAGGCGCCGGCGGTTGACGATGAGCAGGACGGCGAAGACCAGGACGAAGACGAATACGAGCGTCGAAAGGGCATACATTTCCGGATGGATGCCCAATTTCAATTCGGCATAGATTTCCGTCGGCAGCGTATCGATGCCGGCCCCTTTGGTGAAGTGCGTAATGATGAAGTCGTCGGCCGACATGGTGAAGGCCAGCATGAAGCCTGCCAGGAGACTGGGCCGCAGTTCCGGCAGGACGACGCGGCGGAATGCGACGAACGGCGTCGCGCCCAGGTCGCGGGCGGCATCATAACAGCTGCGGTCCAGCGACAGGAACTGGGGCATGATGCACAAGATGACGTACGGCAGGTTGAAGACGACATGGGCCATGAGGATCGACCCGTAGCCCAGGCGCAGGCCCATGCCTAAAAAGAGGAGCATCAGGGAAATCCCGGTGACGATGTCCGCATTGAGCAGCGGCATACTAGCCACGCCGAGATAGACCGACCGCTGCTTGCGGCCCATGCCGCGCAGGGCCATGCAGGTGAGAAGGCCCAGGACCGTGGCGATGGCCGCCGACGAGAGACCGATGGTAATGGTATTTTGCAAGGCGTCAAGGATGCCTTCATTCTGGAATAACTCGCCGTACCATTGCAGGGTAAAGCCCGTCCAGTGGCCGCGGTAACGGCTGGCGTTGAAGGACTGGGCCACGAGGACGCCGATGGGCGCGTAGAGGAAGAGGACGACCAGGGCGACGTAGAGTTTCTTCACTTTTTCCATCACTTCTTCACCTGCCCTTCGCTGCGGTCGAAATAAGCCGTCACGACCATGTTGACGATGATGAAGACCATGAGCACCAGAGACAGGCCGCTGCCCAGATGCCAGTCATAGGCCATGGTGAATTCCTGTTCGACGATGTTGCCGATGAGCAGGATCTTATTGCCCCCTAAGAGGCCGCTGATGAAGAACGTCGTCAGCGACGGGATGAAGACCATGGTGATGCCGCTGATGGCGCCGGGCAGGGACAAGGGCAGGATGACCTTGGTGAAGGTCTGCCAGGAATTGGCCCCTAAGTCGCGGGCCGCGGCGATGACGTTGCCGTTAATCTTGCTCAGAGCGACGTAGAGGGGCAGGATCATATAGGGCAGGAAGTTGTAAATCATGCCGATGACGATGGCCGCCGGCGTGTTGATGAGGCTCACGTCAGGCAGGGACAAGAGGCGCAGGAACTGGTTGAGGATACCGTTCTTTTCCAGGATCGTCTGCCAGGCCATGGTCGTCAACAGGGAGTTCATCCACATGGGCAGGACGAAGAGCAGGAACAGGAGCGAGCCCTTCCCCCGCTTCTTTTCCGTCAGGATAAGGCAGAGCGGATAAGCCACGACCAGGCAGATGACTGTGCTGATGAGGGCCAGGACGATGGACAGTTCCAGGGCCTTCAGGTACTCCCAGTGGGCGATGAGGCTGATATTGGCCAGGGTAAAGGCGCCGTGGGCATCGGTCAGGCCGTACCAGGCGATGGCCACGACGGGACAGAAGATAAATAAGACCGCCCAGATGAGGAAGGGCGCGGCAAAGAGGTTGCGGATCGCTGCTGAATTAATCATTTTCCATCGCCCTTTCGTCTTCCGATTCCGGTTTATTCATGATCTGGATATTGAAGGGGTCCACCCAGAGGCTGACTTCGTCGCCGGGCTGATAGTGCTTCGTCGATTTGACCAGCCACTCGATGCCCCGCGCCTGGATGGTGAGGTTATAGGTCATGCCTTCAAAAATCGTCTTGGTGACGACGCCGTTGAAACCGCCGTCGCGAGGCGGCTGCAGTTCCATATCTTCCGGCCGGATCTGGACATCGACAGGGCGGTTGGTCCCGAAGCCGACGTCGACACAGTCGAAGTCGTAGTCGGCAATGCGCACGAGTTTGTCGTGTACCATGAGGCCGTCGACGATGTTGCTGTCACCGATGAAGTCGGCGACGAAGGCGTTTTCCGGTTCATTGTAAATGCTTTCGGGCGTGCCGATCTGCTGGATATAACCCTGGTTCATGACGACGACCGTGTCGGACATGCTCAGGGCTTCTTCCTGGTCATGAGTGACGAAGACGAAGGTAATGCCCAGTTCTTCTTTAATCTTGATGAGTTCCAGCTGCATGCTGCGGCGCAATTTCCGGTCCAGGGCACTCAGGGGTTCGTCCAGGAGCAGGACCCGCGGCTCATTGACGACGGCCCGGGCGATGGCCACGCGCTGCTGCTGGCCGCCGGACAAGTCGACAATGTTGGCATGTTCGTAGCCGTCGAGGTTGACCAGTTTCAGGGCATAGCGGATCTTATCGCGGATATAATCGCGGGACTTGCCGTGAATCTTCGGCCCGAAGGCGATGTTTTCGGCCACGTCCATATGGGAAAAAAGAGAATAATTCTGGAACACCGTATTGACCTGACGCCGGTTCGGCGGCAGCTGGGTGATATCGGCCCCATCGAAGAGGATACGCCCTTCATCAGGCGTTTCAAAACCGGCAATGAGGCGGAGCGTCGTCGTCTTGCCGCAGCCGCTGGGGCCGAGGAGAGTCACGAATTCATTTTCAGAAATCGTCAGATCAAGGCCATCTAATACCTTGTGCCCATCATAGGTCTTGGATACGTGCTCCAGGTGAATCAATTCTTTTTCCATTTCACAACTCCTTTTTTCATTCCTTACGGCTCCAGGCCGTAAAAAAAGGGAGATCGCATAATCGCTGATGCGAGGTCCCTTCCTCGATATTATTTTTTACTGCTCCGCGTGTCCCAGGGCCGCGACGTCGTCCAATACGACACGGGCTGCGGGCTGCGGACCGAATTGGCTACGCGGGCCGTCTTGGGCCGGACCGTAGTCTTAGTCTGGACAGCGGCCGCTTTCTGGCTGTGCTGTTCATGCCATTCTTTCAGGCTCGGAAAAATGGGCGCTTCCTTTTCCGTCGCGGTCATGGCCGACCGCTTGTACGGCTTCAGGGCCATGGCTTCATGACCGGCAAGGCGCCAGATTTCCCGCCGCGTCTGTTCGACGGTCTGGACATAATTCATGGTCTCCGTATAATGCGGCACGCCACGGGCCCGATCGACAGCACCCGGACCGGCATTATACGCCGCTTCGGCATAGACAAAGGGCTGGTCCCATGTACGGTAGCGTTCGACCATCTGGCCGAGGTACTTGACGCCGCCAAAGATGTTTTCCCTGCGGTTGTAGGGATTGACCTTGAGTGATGCCGCCGTAGACGGCATGAGCTGGGCAATGCCGACGGCACCGACGCCGGAAACGGCAGAATTATCGAAATGGCTTTCTGTCGTAAAGACGGCGGCGACGAGGATCGGGTCGACGTCATACGTATAGGATGCATCACAGATATCCTTAGCAATGGCCGCCGCCTCGCTGCCGCGGATATATTTACTGACCTGGTCATAGACCATTTCTTCCTGCGTAATGGCCTGCACCGGCATCAAGGCCATGAGGCCGATGAAAAGAGCAGCCATCTTTGTCTTACAGGCTTTGCTGAGTATCAACTTTCACATTCCTCCCCACTCACACGACTATCATTCTACCTTTCATTATATCACGGTCGTCAAGCCATTTGCCAATACCTTCTCGTTCTGCCCTATTAGGGTTATGCATCATTGTTCCACCACGCGGAAGATGACGCCTTCGTCGCAGTCGGGACACTGGACAGCCGACGGCCAGAGCGAACCCTGGCGGCCGGCGAAGACATAAGGATAAAGGGCCTGGAGGGCCGTCATGCAGAGGGCGCCGCTCTTTGCTTTATCGATGACAGGCCCGTCGAAGACGATTTCATCGCCTTCTTTATAAAGATCACAATGAGACTTGATGACGACTAACTTAACTTTCTTGGCATCCATAATCATACCTCCTTAAAGTTCAATGGGAACGAAATCGAAGGCTTCGACGTCGAAGAGACCCGTATCCAGCAGTTTCAGCTTGGGGATGACGGGCAGGCTCATGAAGCACAATGTCATGATGACATCGACGTCAGCGCTGACACCCAAGATATGGTGGGCCTTGGCGTAAAGCTCGTCCATAGCTGCATCGACAGCGGCGGCCGGCTGGTCGCTCATGAGGCCGGCAATGGGCAACGGGATGGATGCCAGGACCATTCCGTCCAAGACGATGGTCATACCGCCCTTCTGGCCCTCCAGGGCCTCGACGGCAGCGGCCATATCCCTATTGTTCGTGCCGGCGACGATGATGTTGTGCGAATCGTGAGCCACGGATACGGCGACGGCGCCTCGTTTAAGGCCATAACCGCGCAGCAGGCCCAGGCCGACGCAGCCCGTGCCGTGATGGCGTTCGACGACGGCGACCTTGACGATATCGGCCTGCGAGTCGTAGACGAAATCGCCGCGGTCATCGCGATGGATAAGGGCTTCCCCTTTTTCCGTGACGACGCCGCCGGGCACGATGTCGATGGTACGGACCCGGTCCGACGTCAAGTGCATGACCAGTTTCTCTTCGGAGAAACCGGCGATGCAGACGGAGCTGCCGACGGCGCTGTAATCAGCCCGCGTAAAGGGCAGGAGATACTGGCCCTTTTCCGCTGCTTTCTGACCGCCAATGAAGGTCGTCAGGACGTGGAAGTCCTTCAGGTCTTCAAAGAGGACGATGTCCGCCCGCTTGCCCGGTGCCAAGGCACCGCGGTCGTCGAAGTGGTAGCAGTCGGCGGCGTTGAGTGTCGCCATGGTGATAGCCGCCTGCGGCGACAGGCCGGCGGCGACGCAGAGGCGCAGGTGTTCGTTGAGGTGGCCTTTCTCAAAGATCGTCTTGGGATGGAGGTCATCCGAACAGAGCAGGAAGCGGCGCAGATTGGCCGGCGTCACGGCCCGGACCAGATTTGGCAGGTCATGGCAGGCCGAACCGTTGCGCAGCATGACGTACATGCCGGCCTGGAGACGCGCTTCGACGTCGTCCAAGGTGAAACATTCGTGGTCCGTCCGGATCTGGGCCGACGCATAGGCCTGCAGGTCCTTGCCAGTGACGCCGGGGCTGTGGCCGTCGATGGGCTTTTTCGCCTCATAGGCGGCGACGAGCTTGTCCAGGACGGCATCATCGCCGTTCAGGATGCCCGGGCAGTTCATGAATTCACCGACACCGAGAACGCGGTCGTCGGCCAGGGGCGCTTTCATGTCGTTTGCTTCCAGCACGGCCCCGCTGTGGTCGAAAGGCGTCGCCGGGACACACGACGGCACCATGAAACGGACGTCCAGGGCCGTCTTTTCAGCGGCTTCCATCATATAGCGAAGGCCGGCCAGGCCGCAGACGTTGACGATTTCATGCGGGTCGGCGACGATCGTCGTCGTTCCCAGGGGGACGACCAGGCGGCCGAACTCTTCCGGGCTGACATAGGACGATTCGATATGGATATGGCTTTCAATGAGGCCCGGTGCGGCATAGGCCCTATGGGTATCGATGACTTCCTGTCCTTCATAAGGGCCGCCGACGCCGGCGATGATGCCGTCGGCGATGACGATATCCCCAGGCCGGATGGTCTGTGTATAGACGTCGACGATCTGGCAGTTTTTAAGGACGACGTCCCCCGGTTCCAAGCCCCGGGCTACGGCAATACGCCGTTTCAAAAGATTCCGTGTCATAGTCATAATGTACTCCTTCCTATCGGTAAAGGCGTAAGATTTTTATCTTTCGGACTCATTGTACCATAGATTTCCTTTTTTTGACAAAATAGTTGCCCAAAAAGGCAGAACACCCTATAATAATGATATCAGTTGATGTCCGTCGTCTGTTATTTGGCTTCATGTATTTCCGGATGGATGTCAACTTGTTTTATTACTAAAGGAGTGTGAATGTATTATGGAAAACCAACCGTCCTTCCTCGACCGTTTCTTCCACTTGAGCGAAAATGGCACGACGGTCCGCACGGAAATCCTGGCTGGTATCACGACCTTCATGACCATGGCCTACATCCTGGCCGTCAACCCGACCATCATGAGCGCCGCCGGCATGGACAAAGGTGCCGTCCTCACGGCAACCGCCCTGGCTTCCCTTATCGGGACGCTGTGCATGGCCTTTTTCGCCAACTATCCCTTCGCCCTGGCACCGGGCATGGGCCTGAACGCCTTTTTCGCCTTTACGGTCGTCCTGCAGATGGGCTACACCTGGGAAATGGCCCTGGCCGCCGTCTTCTTTGAAGGCGTTATCTTCATCATCCTGTCTTTGACCAATGTCCGCGAAGCTATCTTCAACGCCATCCCCATGACCTTGAAGAAAGCCGTTTCTGCCGGCATCGGCCTGTTCATCGCCCTCATCGGCCTGCTGAACGCCCAGATCATCGTCGCCAACCCGGCAACCAAGATTGCCCTGTTCTCGTTCAAACAGTCTGCCGCTACGGGCACCTTCCACACGGTCGGCATTACGGTTCTCCTGGCCATGATCGGCATCGTCTTCACAGCCGTCCTGATGGTCAAGAAAGTCCGCGGCAACATCCTCTGGGGCATCCTCTTTACCTGGATCCTGGCCATTCTTTGCGAATTGACCGGCCTCTACGTACCCAATCCGGAAATGAAGATGTTCAGTGTCATCCCCGACCTGTCCGGCGGCGCCGCTGCCTTTGCCCCGGCCAGCCTGAGCCCCATCTTCGGCCAGCTCGACTTCAGCCGCGTCTTCAGCCTGGACTTCTTAGTCGTCATGTTCGCCTTCCTCTTCGTCGATATCTTCGATACCCTGGGCACGCTCATCGGCGTCTCGTCCAAGGCCAACATGCTCGATGAACGGGGCCGCCTGCCGCACATCAAAGGCGCCCTCCTGGCCGACGCCGTCGCCACGACGGTCGGCGCTGTCCTCGGCACCAGTACGACGACGACCTTCGTCGAAAGCGCCACCGGCGTCAGCGAAGGCGGCCGCACGGGCCTGACGGCTATCTGCGTCGCTGTTCTCTTCGCCCTGTCCCTCTTCCTGTCGCCGTTCTTCATGGCCATCCCGGCTTTTGCCACGGCACCGGCCCTGGTCATCGTCGGCTTCCTCATGCTGACGTCCGTCGCCGGCATCGACTTCGACGACTTCAGCGAATCCATCCCGGCATACATCACCATCATCGCGATGCCCTTCTGCTACAGCATCTCCGAAGGCATCTCCTTCGGCATCATCTCGTATGTCGTCATCAACCTGCTCACAGGCAAACGGGAAAAGATTTCCCTCCTCATGTACTGCCTGGCCGTCATCTTCGTCATGAAGTACATCTTCTTGTAAGAGATGGTGGCTCGTGGCTAGTGATTCGCCAAAAATGCATAGGGGCGCCACGTGGGGCGCCCGCTCCTGACAAATGGTTCCAATGCTTTATCTTGTCGGGAAAATCGAACATATCCTGAAACGGGCTCGCCACGTGCGAGCCCCTACAGACGAAAAAAAGCTGCCGTTTATGCGGCAGCTTTTTTTGTTATACGAACCACGAGCCACTAAACTCACTTCAACAAGCCTTTTTCGGCGACGAAGTCGGAGACCATGTCGGCGGCAGTGGCCGTAATCTTGATGCAGTGCTTGCGGTATTCCGGCGTTCCGAAACTGAGGGTGTTGAGGGCCCGGCAGCAGGTGGCGCCGAAGTGTTCTTTGAAGCGGTCATGGAACTCGCTGGTGTATTTGTAGACTTCGGGCAAGGGCTTTTCATCGGGTGTGAGCCGGCCGACGAGGGCGCCGATGACCAGACAGGCACCGCTCAAGGCCCCACAGACACAGCCCGACCGGCCGATGCCGCCGCCCATGCCGGAAGCCATGCGGATAGCGACGTCCGGCAGCTGGAGGTTCATCGTGTCGTTACAGGTCTTGAGGACCGATTCAATGCAGTTATTGCCCTGCAAATGGTATTGTTCTGCTAATTTATATTCTTTTTCCATGATACTTTATCCTTTCTGAAATTAACTGCGGCCTTCGCCGTCTTTGAGGTCGTCGGCGATCTTGTGGAGGACTTTCTTGGCCTGCTGACGGCGATGCCAGTACCACAGGCCGCCATAGACGATGGCGATGACGATGAGGACGATGGTCAGGCGCAGGGAATGTTCTTCCATCATGACCAGGTCGTGACCGACCAGGACCTCACAGGCGACAGACGGCAATTTGCCGATGAAACAGCCCAGGATATAATCGCGATAACTGATGCGGCTCAGCGCCCCCAGGGCCGTGACCAGGCCGTTCGGCGAATACGGGACGGCCCGGGCCAGGGTCATGGCCTGCCAGGTACTGTAATGGTCGAGCTTGCTCAGCATCTTGCTCTTTTCGATGACCTTCTTGGCCTTGTTGCGGAACAAGGTCCGCATGAAGAAAAAGCTGATGATGACGCCGATTGTTTCGGCTACCCAGGAAACGACAGTCCCACCGGCAACGCCGAAAAGGACGCCATTGGCCGTGGAAATGAAGATAGACGGCAAAAAGCCGACGATGTTGATGACGATGTCGATGATCATGCTGACCAGGACGGCCCAGGCGCCGAAAGAGCGCAGGTAGTCGATAGTCCCCTGCATATTGCCGCTCGTCGACAGCTGCCAGACCGTACTGTAAAAGTCCGGGATGGCCACATAGATAGCGGCCAGCATGATGAGCAGCATGGCAAAAAAGGCGATTTTAATGTGTGTTTCATGAATCTGTTTCGTAGTCATGTTATGCCTCTTTCTGCTTCCGTTCCTGCATCTTGGCCATTTCAGCAATCTTATCGTGCTTGAGCTTGGTCAGGTACATGGAACCGCCGATAATGAGCACACCGCCGGCGACGGTCAAGCCGGTGAGGATTTCGCCAAAGATGACGAAGCCCCAAAGGGCGTTGAAGAAGACGCCGATATAAGAAACAAAGCTGACGACAACCGGGTTGGCCGTTGCATAGGCATTGGTCATCCAGATTTGGGCGATGACGCTGAACAAGGCCAGGCCACCGTAATAGATCCAGTCGCCGTGAGCCGGCATGACAAAACCATCAGTCAGGGCCATGAGGACGATGCCCGACAGAGCTGCACAGACCAAAAAGTACAGGACCACTTCATAAGAATGGTGGCGTCCGGACCCGGTGAGCTTGCTGACCGTCGTATAGGCACCGGCCGCAAAGATGGCCTGCCCCAGGGCGAACAGGGAATAGACGTTGAATGACGAAAAGTTCCAGGGTCGGACGACGAGGCAGCCGCCGATGAAGATGACCAGGAGGGGCAGCTTCGACCCAGGCGGCAGGACTTCTTTGAGGAAAATCGCCGCGAAGAGCATGACGAAGAACGCCGACAACTGGGAAATGATGGATACATCGGCCAGGGGCATCCCGCGCAGGGCATAGAAAATGCAGATCATGCCGATACCGCCGAGGACGCCGCGCAAGGTCAGCGTCGGTATATCCCGCTTCGACAGATGTACGTGTTGGATGCGCATGAGCCCTAATATCAGAAGGGCACTGAGGAAACCGCGGAAGAACGCGATTTCCCCAGTGCTCGTCGTATAGGATAATTCTTTTACGATGACATTCTGGATACTGAAGGCCAAAGCCGATAAGATTGCGTAAATGACACCTCTACTCAAATCAAGGCCTCTTTCCTAGTGCTTGGCCGCAATAGCGTCGACGAAGGACAAGACGGCTTTCTTCATATCTTCCTTGTCGATGGAGTCGCTGAAGCGGACCGGTTTATTCTTGAGGTCAGCCAAAGGCTTGGGCAGGGCGATGCCCGTGACACTGCTGATGTCGGCCAGCATGTCGAAGGGATCGTCGCTCTGGCGCAGGGCCAGGGCTTCGCAGATGACCGGCGGGAATTTATAGGGATGTGCCGTCGCCATGATGACCGTATGGCGGCCTTCGTCGAGGCCCTGGCGATGGCGGTTCATGCCGACGCCGTAAGCGACGGCCGTGTGCGGGTCGAGGAGATAACCGAAATCATTGTAGACGTGGTTGATGACGGCTTTCGTTTCATCGTCGTCGATCCAGCCGCCTTCAAATTCCTGGCGCAACGTCTTCAATTCGTCAGCGGAAACGCTCATCTTCCCCGTTTCCAGGAGGTCCTTTTCCCACTGGGCCACTTTGGCGGCATCTTCTTTGGCGACGTAGAACAAGAAGCGTTCAAAATTGCTCGACAAGAGGATGTCCATGGACGGGCTCGACGTCGTGTAGAAGTCGCGGTTCATGTCATAGACGCCGGTTTCAAAGAAGTCGGCCAGGACCTTGTTCTGGTTAGATGCGCAAATCAATTTGCCGATAGGCACGCCCATCTTCTTGGCAAAATAGCCAGCCAGGATATTGCCGAAGTTCCCCGTCGGGACGATGACATCGAACGTTTCGCCTTCGCTGATGGCGCCGTTATCGACGAGGGAGACATACGTCGATACGTAGTAGGCGACCTGCGGGAACAAGCGGCCGATGTTGATGGAATTGGCGCTGGAGAAGAGGACGCCCTTGTCGTTGGCATAGGCGTTGACTTCAGCGCTGGTAAAGACGCGTTTCAAGAAGCTCTGGGCGTCATCGAAATTGCCATAAATAGCCGATACCTTGACGTTATTCCCTTCCTGCTTCTGCATCTGCTGCTTCTGCATGGGGCTGACGCCTTCGCTGGGATAAAAGACCATGATATTCGTACCGGCCACGTCCTTGAAGCCTTCCAGGGCGGCCTTGCCCGTATCACCGCTGGTCGCCGTCAGGATGAGGATATCCCGGTCCTCTTTTTCCTGCTTCTTGGCAGCCGTCAGTAAATACGGGAACAAGGACAATGCCAGATCCTTGAAGGCCAACGTCCGGCCGTGGAACAATTCGGCAATGGACAAATCCGTATCGATGGAATGGAGCGGTACGATGCGGTCATCGCGGAAAGTCGTATCATTATAAGCCGAAGCAATCATCTGCTTCCGTTCTTCTGCCGTGAAATTCGTAAAGAAATGAGACAATACGGCTTCAGCAATCTCCTGGTAAGACATGCCCGCCAGTTCTTTATAGGACAGGACCTTTTCCGGGAACGATTCCGGTACATAGAGCCCTCCGTCCGCAGCCAATCCATGCAGGAGCGCATAAGACGGCGAAACACATTCGTCAGATCGTGTACTTCTAAAATTCATCGATGAAATCCCCCTTTTCAGCTAACCTCATAGAATAGCTATAAGTATTTATATTATAAAGGGAAATAGCCACATTGTCCACTATTCTGTGAATTGGCCTAACGGCCCCGCAGTTCGCAGGCCGCCTCGGACTCAAAATGCCGCTTTGCGGCAACAAACTCAGAATGACGACATCGCCTCGAGTGAACCTCAGCTCGTAAAAAAGGCCCCAAGTGGGGCCTTCGTAGGGGACGTCCTGAACAAGGCGTCCAGCCTCTGCTGTCCGTTTTGGCAACCGTCTTGCGCCTTCCGCTGGTCGGCACCTGACGGGCCAAAAAGGCCGCGTGAATCCTGTGTACAGCTGGAATTTATAACGGACGGCACATGGTCGTAATACAATCATGAGTCTGTCGTGGCGGAACGCCGCATGCTGCGGAAGTATTGAGTCAGCGTATCGGCACCTTGCTGCAAGTCGGCAAAGGTCAGGTCTTTCCCCTTCTTATCGGCCAGGAGTTCCTGTAATTTCTGGTCTTCGACGACGTCCTGACCGGTAATCTTGAATTCATTGACCCGGACTTTCGTCGTCCTATCCATATTCAGCGTAGGCTTCTGCCCTTCCGGAATCTGCACGGAACCGCTGCCATTGGTAATCTGTGAAGCTGCCAATCGCTGGCGGTCACGCCATTCGTTCTGGAACATCCCGGCATCCGGTTTACGCTGGGTCATTTCCTGCAAAGCCGTCCGCTGTGCATCCGTCGGCAACTGTTCTGTTCCAGCTACGCTGATACAGACCGCCTGAGCTACACCTAATGCAGCGAAAGCCATCACTTTACAGATTCTCTTATTTTGGCTATTTTTCATCCACAATAACTCCCTAGTTTCCCCATATTTCATCAGCTTTATCCAGTATACAAGATATAAGCATTCGATGATAGATAATTTGATAGTAAATGACTGAATTGCAATGACACAGCGTTTTACTCTGTGTTTACGCTATATTATATACGAACCATAGCTATATGACTATACTTTTATATAGAATTTATAGAATTTTCCTAAAAAAAGTAGTTAAAACAGTAAAAAAAACAGCTTTGTCACAACATTTTATGTTTTATGACAAAAGCTGTTTTCTTATACGTTATTCGCTAGTTGAATCATAAATATCCTAGGCTAGGCTTTGACAGCCACCCCTTCCAGATACAGGAGGGCGATTTTTTTATCGATGCCGCCTGCATAGCCTGTGGCTCTGCCATTGGCACCTAAGACGCGATGGCAGGGAATGATGATGGAAATGGGGTTATGCCCTACGGCGCCGCCGATAGCCTGAGCCGACATCTTCTTTCCCGTCCGCTCTTCAACCTGGTTGGCAAGGTCGCCATAAGTCGTCGTCTGACCATAGGGAATCTGGCAGAGCAGATACCAGACGAGGCGGCGGAACGCACTGCCCTGCGGCGCCAGGGGCAACGTCATGATAGCCGGCATCCGCCCGGCAAAATAATCATCCAGCCAGTGCGCCGCCTTGCGCAGGATAGGCGTATCCTCTTCACGCAGGACTTCCCCCTGCAAGGCACCATAACAATACTTCTGCCCTTCAAACCAGGCCCCGACCAGCGCCGTATCACTAGCCGCCAAAATCATCGGACCCAACGGCGATTCATACATCATTTTGTAGTACATTTGTTTCACCTCTCGTATCTATCACAATCAAGGCAATGCGTTGCCCTTGGTAATGCGCCAAATAGCGACGGTACGAGCCGCCTCTATGGTATCTTTCAAATTCGGATCCTGCAAAGCCTGTTCGTCACCGATATGACCATCTTCAATATATAATTTATGGTTAAAAGCCTTGTCGGACTGCATCAAAGGAGGTAATAAGGATTCATACGTACTTCCAGCCGGCAAGATCAATTCCGCCAAGGTCGGTGCAATCTGCAAATGGCTGCCTGCCGTCTGTTTTGTGAATAAATCCGGCGTCACGCCATCACCATAAACATAACAGGGAATGCCGCTCAAAGCCCATAAGGATACATCCGTCGCAAAGTTGAAACGTTCTGCGTGGTCACCCGTCACGACAAAGAGTGCCGACGGATCATCCCCTTCGACGGCCTTGATGAATTTTCCCATAACGTCGTCAGCATACCAAATATGGCCTAACTGGTCTATCGTCTTTCTATCGCTTGGAATCGACGGCGGCAGTTTAGCTGTCACTGCATCCCGTGGGAACCCATGGGCATCGACATCGTAAGCGAAGGGCGGATGATTACTCGTCGTCAAGATGAAATAGAACGTATCACCCGTATCTTTCTGCATCTGCTCCCGGATAGCCTCAAAAAGTATTCCATCCGGTGCGCCCCAGGAGGAGCTTTCTCCTTGAGCCGGCAGCTCATCGGCACAATGAAACTCATCAAAACCTTCACGCAAAGTGAAATGCTCGATATCCTGCCAACTCCGCAGTCCGCCATACCAGAACACGGTCTTGTACCCCATCTTTTTCATGACAGCGCCGATACCTAAGCCATCGACATCGCCATGACGGTCCATCATATAATTGACATAAAGCCCGACATCCGGTAAGCCGGTCAAGAACCCATTGAGGGAGGTCATAGTCCCATTGCCATTCGCCAAGAAATGATAAGTATGCGCTCCTTTCGCTTCCAGCCATTCGCCAGTACGAGCCAATCCCAAATCGCGGTATTCCGGCAGCAACGGCCAGAGTGCATAATTTTCCCCGAGGATGACGACGACATGACGCGGACGCTGCGCCAAAGTTTTCCCAACGGTTTTACGAGTAAAGGCTTCATCCAGTGTAGCCGCCTGCGGATTGCCGCCCAGGACTTGAATCGCCTGTCGCAACTCTTCAGGTGCTACTGAACGCAAGGCTCGTTCCGTAGCTCGTTTATGCATGATGTAAGCCCGATAAAGGGCCTGTCCATCATCTAAGATAGCTTCATTCAGCAAAGTATACCGCGTCCGGGCTGCACTTTCCCAGGGAACGCCATGGTCCGAATCGAAAGCCCCACCAAAACGGCAGAACATCCCAAAGATAGGAACCAGGACAGCCACAAAGACAACATATCGGCGGACGTGCCGCTTCGGGGTCCAGACCGGCGTCTTGACCAACCGCAGCCATAAAGCGACGAAAAGCACTATCAGCACGATAGCGCCTGCCAAGCGGGGCCAGAACTGATACTGATGGACGACAGTGTCCCAAATTGCCGCTTTATCATCCGTCATGCCGTTAAATAACATGATGTCAAAGGCATGATGGAAGACTTCATAATAAGGAATCCGGGCCATAAAAAGCACGGTCATAATGGTAATAGCTGCACTTCCCAAGCCGTTACGGACTCTCCGAGCCGGCCAGCGGGACCAGAAGCTGTAAGGAAGCGTAGCGAACACAAAAGGAAAGGCCACGAGAAACGCCGTCGTCTTCAGACTGATGCGGGCTCCCAGCCATAATGCCTCTGCAATATCACCTGCTCCGGCATTCCCTAACTGTCCCGAATAAATGACCAAAAAAGCACAGCGGAAGAGCATAAGCAAAATGTAGATGTAGATAAATAATTTTGCATCCTGCTGGATACTACGTAAAAACCTCAAAAAATCGCCTCGTTTTATTCTAAACACGAATCGGCATGACGAATGAGCCAAGCCGTTAAAGAAACATAGTCAGACGCTAATACACAGCCCGTATCTACAGCAGGTTTATATTTTTTACGTACTTCCCTTGTGGATTCACCCTGCTTTTCAGCCATACCAGATATGACTTCCCCAATTTCGTTTTCTGTCATCCACTGTTTCGGTGTCACCAGGTATTCCGGCTGAGTTTGCGTTAAGGCTGGATACAACGAGTAATACGTAAAGCCTTTAGGAGCGATTAATTCCAAAACGGTCGGGATGATATTCAGGTGCGTGCCTATTTTAGCTTTAGCAAACCAATCCATCGAAAGCTGCGGATGATGAATCAGAAGTGGCGTACAATACAACTCCCGGAACATATAATCTCGTGGAACTAAGGATGTATTTCCAAGTTCCGCATATAAGCTGGAATGATCACCAGTATAAAGAATTAAACTATCTGGAAAAGCTTCTTTGATTTCATTAATAAAATGGTTGACAGCCTGGTCAGCATACCGAGCCGTACCCAAGGCTTTGCACCGCTCTTCATTATCACGGATATCTGCATCAATAGAGTCATCGAAAAAAGATTTATCAAACTTTAAGACTTCCGGCTCAATCTTATACGGGCCGTGGTTCGATGTCGTATAGACAAAATGGAATGTCGGTTTTTGAATTTCTTTTATCCGTTTCGCCGCTTCCTGCAAAAAGACATGGTCATAGACGCCGACCCAGGTCCGCGGAGCCTTAGAGCCGCAAAAATCAGTAGCGCTTTCAACCCGATCAAACCCTTGAGCTTTGCCAAAATGATTGAAGTTGCCATTAGATGCATTCCCGCCATACCAATAAATAGTCTGATAGCCTAATTTTTTCATTTGTCCTGCAAAGGATGTCGGTACAGTACGATGCCAAAAGACTTCCATTTCATTCAATTCTAATTGGGCATCATAAATACCCGTCATCAAAGAAACGATAGAAGGACGCGAAATGTTGCCAGCCGGTAAAAAATGATTGAAATACATGGTATGCGGGTCCGCAATGAATCTTTTTGTCGCGTCTAACACATGCAGTCCTGCATACAGTGGGTCTAAAGCCCATTGTGGAACACTTTCACCGACAATAAAGAATACGTGCCGAGGCTTAGAGATTTTAGGGCCTTGCGCCACCCGCTGATAAGCCAATAACGGGCTTTTTAAAGACTGCCAATCTTCAGTATGTTCCGGCGGCATAATCTTCGTGATATGTTTAGCCAAGGTTTCATCACTTTGTTGCATTTCTTCAGCTAATGGCTTGCGGCGCACCCATTTTAAAGCTACTAAGTCATCGACACAAGCTCTCGCTAAAAAAGCATCTTCTTTGACAACAGAAGGAATCGTATCCCATTCCGGCTTATTACGATGATTCAAAGTTCCGCCAAACCGTACCCAATAAAATCCCAATATGGCTAAAAGGAAAATTCCAGTATTGAAAATATACTGCACTACGATTGAATCAAACTGAGGCAATCCGACTGAAGGAAGTTGCTGTAATATCCAGCACCCCAACAATATGGCCGAGATATAAGGGATATATCCTAATAAAATCCATAATCCATGATCCTGGTGAAAAAAGACATCGATAAGATTATGCTTTTCCGCGTGTTTGCCCATATGGACTAAATAGTTAAAGGTATCATGAAAATGACGATAAAAAATCATTTTCCCCATAAAAGTCGCATAAAGGATGGCTGCGTAAACAGCCCCGATACCTAATCGTAAAGCCAATCCATGAGTTTGAAAAGAATCAAAGAATGCCGATGGAATGGATATCAAAATCATGGATGCCAGAAAAACATAAGCATTGAAATCCATACCCCACCAAAAGCCGTAACGAAAGCACTCAAATAAAGCCTTGCCCTTCCCTTTAAAAGAAGGATAAGGCTGGTAAATCTTAATAAAAGCTATACGAAAAATAGCACTTAAGATAGGAAAAAATAAAAACAATTTTATATCTTGTTGTAATCCCCAAAAAAAGTACTCAAACATAATATTATATTCTCCTTAGATATATAGTTACTTTAATATTAATTAAGATAAAATAGCTCGTATCATTTGTTTTAAGCTATAATGACTATTAACAAACCTTCCTCCCAGACAAGCAATTCTCTTTCTTTCGGCTTCATGATTTAAATAATAGTCAATTTCTTTTAAAAGCTCTTCAATATTCCTATAAAACACTAGGTGTTCTTTATTAATAAATTTAATTTGTCGATTATCCTGTTCATCACAAATCTCAAAATTTGAATTTCCTAAAATTTCGAAAGTTCGGCAATTGAATCCAGTATGACTTGATATGTGTATATTCAAATTAACTTTAGTTTCCGCATACAAGAAAGCACATTCCATCGGGGTAATCCTGTGATTCTTCACAAACTTATATAAAAAAGGATGTTTATGCTTAAACTTTATTGCTTCCCACATATTTTGTAATGGATGAGCCTTGTGCCAAAAATGCCCATAAACAATCATCTTTTTGTTATTTTTATAACAATACTCCGCTACTGCATCCAAAATAGCTAATCTTTTTTCTGACCCAGATACTAATCCCACGAAACTAACATCATATTTAATTTTTGTAGATAAATTCTCTTTACAAAAAATATTATATCCTGCCGTCAAAGGAATATATTTAACATTGTAAATACCTAATCGCTTTGCTGCAAAAGGGATATCACTTGGTTCAAATGAATAGATTTGCTTGTATTTATCAATATTCTTATTGTTAAATTTGGCATTTTTCATAGAATCAACAAACCACACATAGCAAGGTATCTTTTTTAAAATATTTTCAGTTAACAAAAATTTCCCATTTTTATTCAAATCGTTAATAATCAATAACTTATCAAATTGAGAGCTTTCTATGTACGATACAATTTTTTGAGTTTGTATATCGTATTCTTGTTTTTCATCCACTAAAAACAAAGTATAACGAATATTCAATGCTTTAAATTCATCAGTGAAACTAGATGCAAAAATTTTTAACGACTGAGAAATAATAAATAAAATATCCAAAAATTATTTCCTCCTTTTATTGGCGAAAATCAATATACTTTGAAGAAAAAGTTATTCCCAAACAGGCAGATAAAATTTGCATTGAAAATTTATTGGTGATACCAGAATCCACCATACCATGAATAATGATAGCTAAAAAAGACCAAAGAGCAGCTTGATAATATAAATTATTAGGATTTTTTTTGATATTATGGGCTAGTAAAAGCAATACGCCAAAAACATATATCAAATATCCGACCCCACCAATAGTCCCCGTAGTTGAAAAAAAATAAGCTATATTATTATGTGGCATTGGTACATCACGTTCTTTTGATTTTGGAGATACATAATATTTATACTGGTTTCCCCAATTTTCAAAGCCAACTCCAAATACTTTGTGATCATTCCACATCTCATAGCTTGATTGAATCATTAGAGTACGTTCATAGTCATAACCTCTATGAAATGTATGATATCCCAAAAAAATAATACCACTAATTATAGCTACAGTAGCGATTATAATAGCTATTAATTTTCTTAACGAGATTCTTTTATAGTAATTTATACAATATTTTGTCAAGAACAATAAAATACCGCCCATACACAATCCGGCAATTCCACCTCGAGATTGGGAAGCTAATAATGCACCTACAGATAATATAAGTATCAAAGCTATTATTTTATTTTCGATTAAAGAATTTCTTTTTTTGCATTCAATAAAATAAACTATTGAAAACGGAATAACTAATTCAAGTACTGCTGCAAATCCGTTGCTACTATAAAAAAAACTAGTAATTCTAGTACCTATTGGCAATGAAAAAAATTGAAATATAGCTTTGCTTATTAGTATAAATAAAGTTATAGACAGTGCTCTTCCCCAGCTAACAAAAGATGGAATCTGACTATTATAAAAATATATAACCCAAAAAGGTAATGTCCAATAAATATACTTTAATGTAAAATATATCGATTGCGAAGTTGGTGAAAAAAAAGACGCAAAAATTAATCCTCCAAAAAAGATAGTATATAACACTAAATATACTTTATCCGGAATCTGAATATTCACTTTTCTTTTTACAAATACTCCTATTAATATCATTAAAAGAACCGCTAATGAGATACTAAGTCCGGCATTAGAAATTGTCGATGTCAGAAAAAAAGCATATAGGAAGAATATGCTGCTATATACGTATTCAATATGAAATATGTTATTCATAAATTTTCCGTCCATTCATTGTAAATAAATGATATTGTCGATTATCTTTAACTAGCTGTTCAAAAACCATTTGTGCGGTAATATTACGCATGCATTTCACAGTTTCACAAGCTTTAGCCGTTTGATCATCACAAGGAGAACAGTCATAATTCAAATATATTGGAGTACACCTATGTTTCGGAGCCCATCTAGACGGTAAATCTTTGCTAAAAAGCGGAATCACAAAAGTATTTAGGGCACCTGCAATATGCATAGGACCACTATCTGGGGTTATTACACAACTAGCCCGTCGAATCAGCTCTATCAATTGTAAAATAGTTGTTCGATTAAATAAATTATAAGGAATTGATTTGGGAATTTTCTCTTGTCCGCTCTTTGTTTGTCCCGTTATAACAACAGGTATGTCATATCTACTTTTAATTAATTCTAGTAATTTTATGATTTCCTGAACCGGCCAATTACGTTGTTCCAATCCAGTAAAAGGAGTTAACAAAATAAAAGGTTCTTTAGGAGACACACCTATTGATTTCAACAAAACATCAACTTCATTTTGAGTCTCCAAATCGGGAATTGATACATCACAGTGCGTCATGTCTCCATTTAGATGAATGTCAAGCGCTTCCGAAAAAATCATTGCATTCGTTTCAGCAGCATAACGAGTAGATTTAAAAACATTATTTACCAACTGATGTGTTAAGCATTTTGTTAATATTTTCCCTTTTCTGGGAATGCCTGCCCGTATTTTAATACGAAATAGCCAAGCAAATGGAAGAATATGAGGTTGCCAATCAGTAAAAACAACTGCATCTTGTCTCCATAAATCAGGTAAAATACGATATCGACCTAAAAATTTTCCTCGTTTTATGCAAACTACCTTATCAATATATGGAATGCGATTAATAACATCTACAGTTTTATCAATCGTCATGACCGTTATCTTGCATGTAGGATACATCTCTTTTAGTTTTTTTAAAGCAGGCGTAAACATAATAAGATCTCCAACACCGCCCCCTGTTGTCATAAAAATCTTTTTATTATTACACATAATATAATTATCAATTCCTTTCTACTGAAAATATAGCTTGATACGCTTTTTTTACAAACATCCATCAAGATTCAGGTATATCCCGTTTATTATATAAAGTTCTAAATCTACTAACATTAGTATCATATGCATTAGAAGTAAAAGTATTTTGTGGTTCATCAATGCCATCAATTTTAACACCCATGGTGCCCAACATTAAATTAAAGATAAGATCATTTGTAAAAACATCATTTTTCCGAGATTTTAACAAATTACAAATCTGCAAATTATCATTTTTATACTCATTGGAAAAGCACATAAACAATGGAATTCTAGTCATTTGATAGGTGAATTTATTAATATCATGACCAACATGATTATCAATTCCTTCTCCATGGTCAGAAAAATAAATCATGCATTGAAATCCAGGTATGCCTTTCATGTTATCATATAGATTATGCAATATATAATCAGTATAAAGAACAGAATTATCGTATTCTGCAGTATTTTTTTCTTCTTTAGTCAGTCCTTTATTATCCCTATCGTAGACAGAAAATTGTTCAGGATACCGTACATTATACGAATTATGACTTCCCATTAAATGGATAACAATTAGCATACGATCTGAATACTGAATATCCTTAAGTGCTTTAACAACACTTTCATCATAAAAATCAGGCATATCTACATATCTTCCGTCTTTTAAATGTCCTACTTTATTGTGTAGCCATACTTGCTGTTTAGCGGATGAAGCGATAGCAGTAATTGGGGTATCTGCAAATCCATATTGAACTTGATTACTAAGCCAAACCGTATCATAGCCGGCTGCGTTTGCAATGTCAATTAAAGAATATGCATCATCTAAAGCGATTTGATTATATTGATTTTTTCCAGTCAATGCATAAGTTAACGCACTAACAGTATCACAAGCACATGACCATCCATTGTCAAAAAGAATAAAATTTTTATCATTTTTTACTTCTGAAAGCCATGGAGTTGTCTCGCGACTATAGCCATAACATCCCATATGATCTCGTGTCTCTGATTCACCAATTACTAATACATAGATACCTTTATTTCCAGTAGAATTAATATTAGGTAATTGGCTTAAGTGTTCAAGACGTTTTTCCCTAGTATACAAATAATTACAATATGATTGATAATACCGGCTTGTATCATACGCAATCACGGTTACAATATTTTCACGAGTCCTATATAATACACCTAAATTTAAAACTAAAAACAATAGCATTAATAAGTTTAATCTTCTGTTAAATTTAATAGTATTTATTTTAGAAATATATTTTGCTATGGCAAATACCATAATAAAAGCTATAACTATGCCTATAATATTCCCTAAAGTAATATGGTCAGCTATATAATTTTCTGCTTCAGATGGATTTGTTTGAAGAATGGCCATGCAAGATTCAACGCTAATCCAGGCATGAGCAGCAAAGTAATACCCCCACAACAGAAGAATAGGCAAAGAAAAAACAATCAAAATAAGAAAAGATTTAATAATAGACGAGCCGCCCCAAGGGTATTTAATAACAATGAGTAAAGTCAATGATAAACTTATAATAAATGATATATATTTTAAATATGCACTAGATGGAAAAGATACCGGTAACGCCACTTGATGAATTATCCAAAATATAGAACAAAAGAATATCCCTAAAAGAGATATGCCCCAATAATATTCTTTCTTATTTTTAAAAAACATTTTCCCATAAATAATCATAAAAGCCGAAATAACAGGAAATATAAGGTGTTTCACTTCAATCAACCCTACACTAAAGTTAATCGCTAAGGTAGTCACTAAAAACACCGCAAAAATGCATATAAACTCCTTTATAACCATATCTTTTTTCTCTCCATCACCTAGCATTACATACTATAACGCTTTAATATTTTTTCCCACATATTCCAAATCAAAAAAGAAGAATACTTTCTAATTATTTTTTTTGCATTCCATCCTAGTTTCTTTCTCAAATTTTGATTTTTCATAATCTTTTGCAATGCAATTTTTAATGGCTCAATGCCATCATCGCACAGATAACCATTTTCTCCATCTTTAATCAGTTCATTAACGGCACTACAACTTTTATATCCTACTGCTGGTAACCCCATACTCATGGCTTCCCCTAGGGCTAAGCCGAAGCCTTCATAGGCACTAGGGAAGGCAAATATATCGCCTTGTTGAAGGACACTGGGGACATCATTCGTAGGTCCTTCCAAGAATACTCTATTCTCTAAGTGATTTCTTTTAATCAACAACTGTAATTCTTTATAATATGCCTTTCCATCTTCTGCTCCCCATAACTCGACATTCCAATCCGGGAATTCATCGGCTAAGCCCGCAAAAGCTTCTATCAGCAAATGAGGACGCTTATGGTTCTTTGATAATCGGCCTACAAAAAGAATTTTATACGTATCTTTTTGAGCACTCAAGTCAGCTTGTACATCATATTGTGGGATAGCGTTACCGATGACGACGGTCTTCACATTGGGTAAGTGACTTTTTAAATGCTGCTCAAAAGAGGGCAATAACACTTGACATACTGCACTTTTTTCTAAAGCGGGTATCTCCTCTTTTGGATACGTATGGAAATAGTCTTCCGGATCACCGTGGCTCATAGTAACAACAGGAATCTTTGTCTGCAAATCACAGAGTAGCATTTTACTAGCAGCTGGCTGAAACGAAACAATGACATTTGGCTGAACGGTCTGCAAAACATCCTTTAAATTATCCAGCAGGAACGACGATGCGAATTCATCATTCACGGTTCGTGCCTTTTGTTTATCAAAAGTCCGATAAAATTCTCGTTTCACTTTTAAATACCACGGATAAGAAATAGATTGCCCTTTATAATGACGAATATCATAAGCCGGAATATCCTCATCTAAGGGATAATAAAAATCTCCAGTCTGGACGTCACTATAAACAAGGGAAACTTGATGGCCTCGTACTTTCATTTCATGGGCAAAGGCACAAGTCACTTTCGCCATACCGCCACTATCGCCCACCATTTTCGTTAAATTCGCCAGTAAAATATTCATCTGCTTCATTCCTATCGCAAAATATTCCAGATTAAGTTTTCTTGACTATAAACTTCATTAGCAGCGTCCAGATTTTTCTGGTACACTTCTGTATTCTGAACTAAATCATCAATAAATTCTTCCAATTGTTTCGTAAAAGCCGGGATAGATGTCAAATCGACGGCTTTACCGATATTGAATTGCTGTAATACTTCAGGATTCAATTCGGGTGAGGCTAAGACTGGTTTATAGAAACCAATTGCCGTAAACAACATGGCCCCCCAATGGTACCGATATCGTTCAGCAGCATATGGCATCATAATAGCGTCGACACTAAGAAGGGCTTTTTGCCACTCGATACCAATCAGATTCTTATGCCAGAAAGTAATATTTTTACAGTCTTTATAGTCCCGGGCAAATTGCTCAAATAATTCACCATCTTCAGGTTTTGCTGTGGCACCTTGCACAATAAGTTCTACAGGGACCGAAAAATGAGCTTTCGTAAAGGCTTCTAAAAAGAATCCCAGATTCTTTTCTTTACGGAATTGCCCAAAGAAACCAATTTTAACCGGCGGCTTAAAGGAGAGATTTTTTTTGACTGGTAATTCCTGTGGCTTAAAAACAGGCGGCGCAATAAGATCCAAATTGGTTAGGCCACTATGCTGGAAATCATCGCGCAAGGTAATGACTTTCAAGTGAATCTGTTTATAAGGCATGATTTTATGAGCCTGTTTTTCAAATTTTGGCTGTTCATGAGGGTTGATACCATGAAAAACCATATAAACGGGAACGGGTGAATCCTTTAGCTGACTATGTAACATCGTGCGTATATAACGCCATGTCCCAGTCGGAATGATGATAGCGTCGCAATGATGGGCACAGGCTTTTTGATAGGCTGAATTAAACCAGGCTACACGGCGTCTTTCTCTGCGCAGGGATAAGAAAAGTTTCTTTAACTTACCAGCTCCTGCATACGTAACGACTTCTCCCCCTTCAAGGTAATCGACATCACAATGATAATCCAGCTTAAAGGGAAATCGTTCCGGCACAAAGAAAACCGGTTCATGACCTTGTTTTTTCAGTTCTTCGACCAGTATCCGGTCAAATTCGACTTCATGCCCTGCCGGCATGACAATCGATTCTAAAATAGCCACGCGCATTTTTACTACTCTCCTTTATTTTCGATTCAGCCATTCAATCATCTTCGGATTATATTCATAAATACACAACAGACAGGTATTTAATATGTACAGGCTCGATTCTTGCTGCCATAATACCACTTGAACTTTCAAAACCTCTCTTAGTATATCATATAAATCACTCGACAAGTTACTTTTATCTATATCCAATACAGAAACAATTTTCCATAAATTAAGCCGGATGATTTGAGAAAAAGTCATTTTATTATATTGTGTTATATCAGGACAACAACTTTCTTCATTTGCAATTTTCTTGTAATTGCTCAACTCATCTTTCCGGACTTTACTGGACAAATAACTCATATCATCAAAAGACGTGATATGAATACAAAATTCTACCATAGGATAATTAATATATAGCCGCCCGCATGAGGTCGAATCATTAAAGTAATTCATCATTCTGCCAATGGCCTTCGTAGAAAAGCGATTATCCTGTGGATCAAAATCAAAAACTAAAAAAATGTCCGTATAAACTTCATCAAAAATAATCTTTTTCCCATCATCTTTTTCTTGTTCCCTCAGAAATAAGAGAAAATCAAGGTCTTCCCAATCTTCTCCGTAAAAATCGAGAAGCTTATTATATAGATCATAAATATTGGCCCCATACGCTACAATTTCACGTTTTCTATACATATACGTATCAAATAAACGATTCAATAATTGCGGCTCTTTTTTCTCCCCCTCTACAATGGCCAAAATTTTTTTATTCATCAAATTCACCATGCTTCATCAAATTTTCCAAATTATAGCCTTCCCGTAATTCCCTATCCGTTGCATTGGCAAGGGAGATGATTTTATCAGGAAGCAATAAGAAATAGCAATCAGGCCGCATGATACGATTACTTAGCAAGCCTGTATTATGCGACGTCAGGATGGTTTGAATTGGGAATTTTTCTTCCAGTAATTTGACAATCTTTTCAGCTAATTCATAATGGTAAAAAGCATCAAATTCGTCAATAAACAAAAAGCTGATATGCTCGGACTGCTTATACCAATAAAAGAAGGTCAGTAACGCACACGTCCCATTAGAAGCCTCAAAGAAAGGCACGAGCCGTGTATGCTTGAAAAACAGGCTTTTTTTGCCATCTGCCTGCGAAGCCGCACAGATTTGCTCATGGACACCATAGGTATTCAGAAATTCCTCAAATTCATGAACAAATCCATTTTTTATGATATAGTCTGCCATCGATTCGGTCACCGTAGTGAAGCCAACAAATTCGTTATTATTTCCTAGGCTGCGGAACCACAGCATACCGCTGACAAATTTCATGACTTCTTTGACAGGATTTTTTCCGTCAAGAGGTAAATTATTCGCCATATATCGTAAAACAGAAATACCGCTATCGCGAAATTCCCAGTTCAGTGTATCAAGTCGATATTCTTTCAAGTGACTGAAATCTCCCGTTTGCTTGCTATAATCAAAGGAAAAAACCAATCGGTCGTTCAGCCACAACTCTTCTAAAACGAGTTCTTTGGCCGTCTTCTTGCTATACTTATAAGTAATTTCATCGTGTTCCCGTTGGAAAACGTAGGAAAAAGAAACGACGTCCGAATCCGCATCGGCGTTGCAGTAGTTAATGATTGATTTCGCAATGCCATTTTTATCCACTAAATGATAGGTAATATCGGCGATAGCTAAACCAAAATTCGTTTTTCCTACGGCGTTCTTGCCATAAATGATGGCATTTTTGATGAGCCCTTGCGAAATGCATTGTGTGCTATAGTGATAGTCCTTGACATCCGAAAAATCAATGGTAAAAGTATTTTTAAAATTCTTGAAATTTTTGACACTAAATTTTTTTAGAAACACGAACTATCACCTCTTTATAAAATTTATTTGCTCTGATGAATCCGTTGCAGCTCATGCAATTTCAAATATTTCAACATAGTATAGAAAAAATGAGTGCAACACAGATACGAGCCGATACCTCCGTCAAGGAAACCTTTGCGGAGGACGAACATCTTGAAGAAGCCGCCGATGCTGTGCATGAGGATGCCTGGCATCGAAGTCCGTTTTCCCCGTTTATAGGCATCTTCGGCCCAAATCGTCGTATATAAGCACAGTTTTTCTTCCCATTCATGCCAGTCACGATAGGTATGATGTTCGATATAGCCTTTCAACCGTTTGTCCGGCAAATCGCATTCGGGATGTTCGTGGACTTTATTGACCCAGGAAACGGTCGTCCGCGGGAACATACGCCGTACATGATCTGGGTCGAGAACGCCATGATTGAAGGTGACACCAAAAGCGACGGACTTACGGGTAATGGCATATTGTGTATCCATGGGCGTATTTTCAATGACGCGTTTTATATCCGCAATAAGTTCGTCATTCAGCCGTTCATCGGCATCGAGATACAGCACCCAGTCCGCTGTGGTCTGTTCCAAGGCGAAATTGCGCTGGGCAGCGAAATCGTCGGTCCAGGCACGGAAGCAGACGCGAGCGCCATGGGCTTGGGCCAGTTCTACGGTCTTATCGGCACTCCCAGAGTCGATGACCAGGACTTCGGGGGTGCATTGCTTGGCATTTTCCACGACGTCGACGATATTGTCTTCTTCATTTTTTGTCAAAATCAATATGGCTAAAGAGCTCATGGGCAGCGCTCCTTCTCTCTCAATATTTATGTCTGATACGCATTCATAACTATGTAACATTGTACCATATCGCCCGGTCAAAGTACAGCCAGCCGCAGTTCAATAAAGCAAGAGCTGCCTTTCCCAGCATCCGCCCGGAGAGACAGCCCTTTATGATTTCGCTTTCTTTTATAATTCTTTGATGAGGTTGACCATTTCGATGGCGCTGGTAGCGACGTCGAAGCCTTTGTTGCCGGCTTTTGTGCCAGCCCGTTCGATGGCCTGTTCGATGTTTTCTGTCGTGATGACGCCGAACATGATGGGGATGCCCGTCTTGAGGGATGCCTGGGCGATGCCTTTGGCCGATTCACCGCAGACGAGGTCATAATGGCTGGTAGCGCCGCGGATGACGGCACCGAGGCAGATGACGGCGTCGTATTTACCCGATTCTGCCATTTTCTGGGCGATCAGAGGGATTTCAAAGGCGCCCGGGACCCAGGCCGTCGTAATGTCTGCGTCATCGACGCCATGACGATGGAGAGCGTCGTAAGCGCCGCCGAGGAGCTTGCTGCAGATGAATTCGTTGAAACGTGCGACGACGATGCCGAACTTCGCACCAGAACCGATTAATTTACCTTCTTTGACTTGTACCATTGTAAAACACTCCTATTCTGAAATATTATGTTAAAATCCATTTTCCAGCAGTTTTTCCATCGTCAGGCCCGAAGACGCCGACGACGGATGACCGACGGTAAAGCTATGGACATATTTCCCGATGACATCCGTTTCCAAATTGACGATAGCACCCGGATGTTTATCCATGAGCGTCGTATTGGCCATGGTATGAGGGATGATGGAAACGGAAAATTGGCTGCTGCCGACGGATACGACAGTCAGGCTGATGCCGTCGATGGTGATAGAGCCTTTTTCGACGATGAACGGCTCCATGTCCTTGGGGATGGAAATGGTGATGACCCGGGCAATGCCATCGGTGGCAATGCGGGCGACGTGGCCGATGCCGTCGATATGGCCGCTGACGATATGACCGCCCAGGCGGCCGCCGACCTGCATGGCCCGTTCGAGGTTGACCTGGGAACCGCTCTTGATGGTGCTGAACGACGAGCGGCGCATGGTTTCATGCATGACGTCGGCCGAAAAGGTCGAGTCCGTCATATCCGTGACGGTCAGGCAGACGCCATTGACGGCGATGCTGTCGCCGAGCTGCGTGCCTTCTAATACTTTGTGTGCCTGAATGGTCAGGCGGATGGAATCGGGGCGGCGGTCCATATGGGCAATCGTCCCCAGTTCCTCAATGATGCCAGTGAACATAGGCGCCCTCCCTGTTGGCATTATATGCCGTAATCAATACATTATTGTCATGGAGTTCTGCCGAATCGTAGACCAGCGGCAGGCATTCATCGAGTTCATCGACGCCGCAGCCGCCGACAGACGGCAGGGCCCCGGTCCCACCGATGACCTTGTCCCCCATGAAGGCATAAATCTTATCGACCAGGCGGGCATCGAAGAAGCTGCCCTGGACGGTACTGCCGCCTTCGACGAGGATGCTGGTCAGCCCTTCGTCGTGCAGGAGCTGCAAGGCGTCGGGCAGGTAGATGGTCTTGCCGTCCTGGAGCGGTGCCAGGATGACGCGGACGCCAGCCTCTTTCAGGGCTTTCATCTTCTCTACCGGGCACAGGGACGTCGTGACGATGATGGTCTGCGTCGTCTTATCGGTGACGACGAGCGAATTCAAAGGCGTCCGCCCTTTCGTATCCAGTACGATGCGCACGGGCTGATGCGGTGCATCCTGGCCGGGCCGTTCGATGCGGCTGGTCAAGAGGGGATTGTCCGTCAGGACCGTGTTGATGCCGACTAAGATGCCGTCATAGATGGAGCGCAGATAGTGACCGTAGCTGCGGGCCCATTCGTTGGTGATCCACTGGGATTCCCCCGTCCGTGAAGCTGTGCGGCCATCGAGGCTCTGGGCCAGTTTGATGGCGATGAACGGTTTCTGGACCATCATGTTCTTGATGAAGACTTCGTTGAGCTGAGCCGCTTCCTTCGACATGAGGCCGACTTCGACGGCGATGCCGGCTTTGCGCAGGATGGCCGCGCCTTTTCCAGCCACTAAGGGGTTGGGGTCGAGCATGGCCATGACGACTTTGCCGACGCCTTTTTCGACGAGGGTCCGGGCACACGGCGGCGTTCTCCCGTAATGGGCGCAAGGTTCGAGGGTCACATAGACCGTAGCCCCCTTCGCCCGTTCGCCAGCTTCACGCAATGCCCATACTTCGGCATGAGGCGTGCCGGCCTTATGATGGTATCCCGTGCCGACGATTTCACCATCTTTGACGATGACGCAGCCGACGGCAGGATTGGGTGTCGTATAGCCCAGGGCGGTCTTTGCCAGTTCCAGGGCTTTTTTCATATACTCTGCCGGTTCCAATGTATTCCTTCCCTTCTATTCAGATTCGCAAGATAAAAAAAGGCTATGGACGTAAGATTCCCATAGCCTTTTGAGCGCAACAAAAACACAATCTGTCGTCTTTTCCCATCCAGACTGTACTGTCGGTACCGAAATTGCATCGGTTCAACCCTTGCGGGTTAGCGGACTGTCACCGCCGGTCAGGAATTGAAAGCGCCGCTTTCTCACCTTGCCTCAAAGACTATCCTTATTCATTTGAACTACATGTATGATTTTAGCACATGAAAAGAAGAAATACAAGTCCTTATCGCAAGGACGCGATGGCAGCGGCCCGGTCGTCAGCTCCGAAGACGGCACTGCCGGCGACGAGGAAGGTCGCACCGGCGTCTTTGACGGCCTGGACGGTCTTGGCATTGACGCCGCCATCGACTTCGATGACAGCCGTCGTATTGCCGGCCTGTTCCAGGAGCGCCTTGGCCTGGCGGATCTTATCGACGGCATAGGGAATGAACTTCTGGCCGCCGAAGCCGGGGTTGACGCTCATGATGAGGATCATGTCCAGCTGCCCGGCCAGGCAGGACAAAGTCGATACGGGGGTCGCCGGGTTGAGGGCGATGCCGCCTTTCATGCCGGCTTCGTGGATCTGCTGCAGGACCCGGTCGAGATGGGTGCAGGCTTCCTGATGAACCGTGACGTACTGGACGCCGGCAGCAGCCAGGCCGTCGATGTAGGTTTCCGGATGTTCTACCATGAGATGGGCATCGAAGGGCAGCTTGGTGCAGCTGCGCAGAGCCTTGACGACGGGGACGCCAAAGGTCAGGTTCGGCACGAAATGGCCGTCCATCAAGTCGAGATGGATACAATCTGCCCCCTTCCGTTCGACGTCCTGAATGTCTTCAGCCAGGCGGGAGAAGTCCGCCGATAATATAGATGGGCAAATGGTTACCATGACTATCGTTTCCTTTCTGCAATGGAAGTGAGTATCTTACAGTATGTCTCATACCGTTCTTTCTGGATATGACCGTCAGCGACGGCCTGTTTAACCGTACATTCCGGTTCGGACAGATGGAGACACGACGAGAACTTGCAGCCGCCGCTGTAGGGCAGCATGTCCGGGAAGAGGCGCAGGACTTCCTTCGGGTCGAGGTGCTCGAAGTCGAGAGAGCTGAATCCCGGCGTATCGACGACATACGTATCGCTGTCGAGGCGCATGATTTCCGAATGGCGTGTCGTATGGCGGCCGCGCTTGATTTTTTCGCTGACAGCGCCGACGGACAAGTCTTCCCGGCCCAGGATCTGGGACAGCAGGCTCGACTTGCCGACGCCCGACGGGCCGGCAAAGGCCGTCATGCGGTGGGGCAGCAGATTCCGCAGGGTATCGAGGCCTTCGCCGGTCTTGGCCGACACGAGATAGACGTCATAGCCGCAGCGTTCATAAAAGGCCTTGTAGGATTCGGCCGTCTCCCGGTCCAGGTCGCACTTATTGAAGCACAGCGTCGGATGAATGCCGCCGTATTCACAGGTCATGAGCATCTTATCGACGAGGAACTGGTTCGGGTCCGGCGACTTGGCCGCCATGATGACCAGGAGCTGGTCGATATTGGCCACGGCCGGCCGGCGTATCTGGTTGCGCCGGGGCAACAGGGCTTCGATGACGCCCTTGTCCTGGCCCAGCTCGGTAATTTCCAGCTCGTCGCCGACGAGAATCTTCGCTTTCAGCAATTTGCCGCGGCGCCGGCACTCGATGAGCCCTTCCCGGCCGACATCGACGTAATAATAGCCGTTATAGTTCTTGATGACGCGTCCTTTTGTCATGTTCCTCCCCTTAGATATACTGGTCCTGTACTAACGAATTGTTGATGTATACTTTGACTCTCGTCTTGCCCGTGCCGCTAACGCTCTTAGAGATGTTGTCGCCGCCGGCCTGGCTGCGGTCATAGACGACGCGCGAGCCATTGTCGTCGGATACGACGATCTGGACATGCTGGCTGGAAGCGCCAGACGGTACGCTGATATTGACCGTCCCGTAATGAGGCGTCCCGGCCGGTTCCTGGTTATTGGCACTGCCATCGGATCCGCCGGAGCTGCTCGACGGCGAGCTCTGGCTGCTCTGGGACGACGGATATTCGACGGACAAGTTGACGACCTTGCCGTCTTCCGACGTCTGGCCCGTGACGACGGCCTGAGAGCTGTCCTTCGACGAATCGAGGTTGGACACGCTGCCGACGGAATAGCCGGCGCTTTCCAGGGCCTTCACGGCCGCATCGAGGCTCATGCCGCTCGTATTAGGTGCTTCATTCTTGGCCGCTTCTGCTTCTTTTTCGGCTTCGCTCTTACGGCAGACGACGAGGTCGACTTTCGTCCCCTTTTCGACTTTCTTCGGCGATTCCGGGTCCTGGTCGATGATGGTCCCGTCGGCATACTGAGCGCTCTCTTTGTAGCGCACCTTGCCCACAGACAGGCCGATTTCCTTCAGTTTCTTTTCGGCCTCATCGAGGGTCAGGCTCCGCAGGTCCGGTATGAGGACTTCTTCACCTTTATTCCCCTTGCTGACAGTCAGGTAAATGGTCCGGTTGGCCTTGACGACGGCTCCGCCAGACGGTGTCTGGGAAATGACTTCGCCGACTGGCACTTCGTCGCTTTCCACTTCCTTGACGGAAACGTCGAGTTTCTTATCTTTCAGTATCTTCTTGGCGATTTCGACCTGTTTACCCGTCACATCCGGTACGGTAATGTCTTCGGTACTCCAAAAATTCCCAAAGGAAAAGAAGGCCCAGACAAAGGCGACGAGGAAGACGCCGAGCATACCGATGATGATAGTTTTCTGCGAATGATTGCTGATAGAATCCATGAACCGCGTGAAGGGGTTCTTCTTCTTTTCTTTCGGTTCTTCTTCGGGCAGGTCCTTTTCCTTGATAGGCTGTAATTTCTGCGTGCCGAAGTTATACGGGCCCTTGCTGATGATCGGCCGGGCGCCGTTGGTATTGATGAAACCCTGGGACAGGCGCAGTTCCGACATCATCTCGCCGATGGACTGGAAGCGGTCGTCCGGGTTCTTGGCCATGGCCTTGAGGATGACCTGTTCGACGAGCCGCGGGATACGGCGGTTGTACTTCGTCGGCAAGGGAATATCGTCCTGGACGTGCTTCAAGGCGATGCTGATGGCCGTATCGCCCTGGAAAGGGACGACGCCAGTCATCATTTCATACATGACGACGCCTAGGGAATAAATATCCGTCCGTTCGTCGATATGGCCGCCACTGGCCTGTTCCGGTGAAAAATAATGGACTGAACCGAGGACGGTGCGGTCGCTGTTTTCGACGGAATTCACAGCCCGGGCGATGCCGAAATCGGCGACTTTGATGCGTCCTGTCTCGGTGACCAGGATATTATGAGGCTTGATGTCGCAGTGGACGATGCCGTTGGCATGAGCATTTTCCAGGGCTTCGCCGATATCGAAGGCAATCTGTATCGACGTGTTGATCGGCAGGTGGCCGTGTTTTTCGATGTATTCTTTTAACGTTTCGCCGCGCACGAATTCCATGACGATGTAATGGACATTTTCATCGTAGCCGACGTCGTATATATTGACAATATTGGGGTGTGACAATTTGGCAGCCGCCTGGGCTTCCTGGCGGAAGCGGACGACAAAATCGTGGTCGTTGCCGTATTTTGAATGAAGTATTTTTACGGCGACGATCCGGTCCAGGAGGATATCCTGTGCTTTGTACACGCTGGCCATGCCGCCTGTGCCTACTTTTTCCAATATCTTGTATCTGTTATCTAAGATATGACCAATCATTTTTAGCTATTCCACCACTTTCATAGTCGTTCCCGATTATATGGTTGTTAAAATTGCCGTGATATTATCTTTCGCCCCGTTTTCATAGACGCGGGCAAAGAGATCATTGATGATTTCCCGTTCTGTCCGGCGGTAATCGCCGATGGCATCGTAGAGTTCCTGTTTCTGGATGAACGATGTCAGGCCGTCGGAACAAATCAGGATGCGATCTTTCGGCTGTACTTCAAAGGCTCCGCTGTCGACGACCAAGTTCTCATCGACGCCGACGGCTCTGGTCAGCACATGGCGCTGGAGATGATCCATCGCCTTTTCTTCGGTTATCTTGCCCTTTTCGAGCAGGACCTGGACGATCGTATGGTCGACGGAAATCTGTTTGAATTCCCCGTCGCGGTATAAGTAGATGCGGCTGTCACCGACGTGCCCCCAGAAGGCCATATGACGAGCCAGGGTCACCATGGACACGGTCGTCCCCATGCCCTTGAGCGAAGGGTCGATCAAGGTCTTGCTGAGGATGCTGGAATTCGCATATTGAATGGCTTTCTCCAGCTGTACCGGTGCTGCATAACTAAAGTTCTTGAAATAATAAGCTATCGCTTCTACGGCCGTCTTGCTGGCGATTTCACCGCCTACATAGCCGCCCATACCGTCGGCTACGGCCAGTACGTTTTTCTCGTGGCTGATATAAAAGGAATCTTCATTCACTTTCCGAACCAGGCCGATTTTGGATTCACCGTATGTGCCCAAATTCTCACGTCCTCTCACGGTGTTTCGTTATAGGTACACATTAATTCATATCATATTCGCCGTCACCTGTCAAATTTTTTCGCGTTTTATGCGCAGCTGGCCGCAGGCGGCCTGTATCTGACTGCCCATTTCCCGCCGCAGAGTGACGGAAACGCCGTGGCGCTGCAAATACGTGACGAATTCATTCATCGTCTTTTCATCGGGCCGGTAGAGGCCGACGTCGTAGTTGTCGTTGATGGGAATGGCATTGACCAGGATGTTCTGACCACCCAGGAGACGGGCCAGTTCCTTGGCGCAGGCGTTGGTACAAGTCAGGCCCTTGATGAGGATGTATTCAAAGGTGACCTTCCGGCCAGTGACATCGAAATAGTGGCGGGCCGCCTTCAGGACTTCGTCGAGGGGATATTTCTCGGCAATTGGCATGATGCGGCGCCGCAAGGCATCGTTCGGCGCGTGGAGGGATACGGCCAGGGTGATGGGCATGCCCTCTTTGGCCAGGTCGTACATCTTGGGGACGATGCCCGACGTCGACAAGGCCATGTTGCGATAGCCCAGATAGAGCGTATCCTTTTCGTGGATGAGCTTCATGAAGCGGATGACGTTATCGTAGTTGAGGAGCGGTTCCCCTGTCCCCATGATGACGATAGAATGGAGGTCCGGCGTGACGTATTTGCGGAAAGCCAGGAGCTGGGCGACCATTTCGCCAGCCGACAGGTTGCGGACGAAGCCGTTCTTGGCGGACGCACAGAAGGCGCAGTTGACGGCACAGCCGACCTGGGACGATACGCAGATGGAATTGCCATAGTCGTGCTTCATGAGGACCGTTTCTACGGTCTCACCGTCAGCCAGCTGCAATAAGAGCTTCACTGTCTGTCCGTCCGGGGCGTCCAGGCGGGACACGACTTCCGGGAAATAGATCGGCAGCACTTCCTTCAGCTGTTCCCGGTCTTTCTTGGGCAGCAGGACCATATCATTCCAGGAAAAGATATTTTGCTTATAAATATAATGAAAAATCTGGTCGGCCCGGAACTTTTTCATCCCCTGGGCGACGAGGAACGCCTGGAGTTCCTTTTTGGTCATATCAAATACATTACTCATGTCAGCCCTCCTTTTTCATGCGGGCAATGAAGAAACCATCCAGGCCGTCGCGCTGGGGCAGGAGCTGGATGAAAGGCCCTTCATGGCCGGGAACGGGAAGCCACTGCGTCGCGTTTTCTACGTGGAATTCCGGATGATTCTTCAAAAAGGCAGCCACGATGCGGCTGTTTTCATCATCATTCATGGTGCAGGTACTGTAGACCAGGATGCCGCCAGGACGGACGCATTGGGATGCACTGTCCAGGATGCGCCGCTGCAGGGCCGGCAGGGTGCGCAGGTCGCTGGGATTCTTGCGCCAGCGCAGGTCGATCTTATGGCGCAGGACGCCGAGGCCCGAACAAGGGGCATCGACCAGGACCCGGTCGGCTTTGCCGGCGTATTTCTGGCCGATGGTGCAGCCGTTCTGGAGCAGGGTCCGCACATTCTTGAGGCCCAGTTTCTGGGCATTATATTCGATGAGCCGCAGTTTATGCTCATGTATATCGCCGCCGTAGACGACACAGGACGGGCCGCCTAGTGTGGCCAGATGCGTCGTCTTGCCGCCGGGAGCGGCGCAGACGTCGAAGATGACTTCGTGCGGCTGGGGATCGACGATATGGGCTACCAGCTGGGACGGTTCGTCCTGGATGATGGCCCGACCATCGCGCAGGCATGTCAGTTCATGGATGCCGGGATTGCCGTCGAGGTAGATGCCGTCTGGTGAAATGGCAGCCGGGCGGGCCGGCAGACCTTGTTTTTCCAAATCGGCCAGCAGCTCTTCGCGGCTGGTCTGGGCCGTATTGACGCGCAGGCACAGCGGCGGGATCGTATCGAAATATTGGCAAATCCGTTCCGTATCGTCCGGGCCATAGGCTTCGATCCAGCGGCGGACGAGCCATTCCTGCTGATGATAGGTCAGGGCCAGGTGGGCTACGATGTTTTCGCCCTTATCGGGGATGACGAACTGGCTGCGGCGGCGGATACTGTTGCGCAGCATGGCATTGACGAACTTGGCCATGCCCCGGTTGCCGAATTTCGTCGCCATCTTGACGGCTTCATTGCAGGCCGCCGATTCGGGGACTTTGGTCATGCCGAAAATCTGATATAAGCCCAGGCGGATGATGGCCAGGCAGACAGGGTCGAGTTTTTGCAGTTTGCGCGTACTGATCTGTGATATGATCCAATCCAGATAATTCAGGCAGCGCAAGGTGCCGTAAACCAGCTCCGTATAGAAGCGCCGGTCCCTGTCGGCAAATTGATGGGTCTGTATCGCCTTGGAGACGACGATATTGCTATAGCCTTCATCGCGGCAGATAGTCAGCAGGCTCTGAAAGGCAATTTCACGAACGTTCATGGATTCCTCCCTGTTCTTTTAAAGCAGTAGCGAACAGCACAAAAGCAGGGCAACCGTCTTCGTTGCGGCAGTTGTCCCGCTTCTCTGCACTGAGTCATTTATAATAATTCACCAGCCGTCAAGGCTGCGCTTTGCAGATATTGGGCAGCAGCCATGCGTTTGCGGCTTTCGGGCTGGACTTCACAGATGCGCAAAGCCCCTTTCCCGGTCTGGACGGTGAATTGTTTCTTAGTCACCGATAACACGGTCCCCGGCGCAGCCTGTGTCCCTTCGACGACGTCGGCTGCCCATATCTTCAGGCGCTTGCCATCGTGGCAGATGGTATAGGCACCGGGATGGGGATCCAGCGTCCGGATGAGCCGTTCCAATACGGCCGCATCCTGAGACCAGTCGATGCGGGCTTCTTCCTTGGTAATCTTAGCCGTATACGTCGCCTGGCTTTCATCCTGGGCGACGGCGCGGCTTTCATAGCCATCCAGGTCGGTCAGGACGTCGAGCAGGGTCTGGGCCCCTAGGATGGACAATTTATCGAAGAGGGTCCCCGTCGTTTCCTTGGCATCCAGGGGAATAGTCGCTTTTTTCAGCATCTTCCCCGTATCCATGCCTTCGTCGAGGAGCATGATGGTCACGCCGCTTTCGGCTTCGCCGTCTTTGATGGCGTACTGGATGGGGGCGGCGCCGCGATACTTCGGCAGCAGCGAGCCGTGGACGTTGAGGCAGCCGTATTTCGGGATGTCCAGGACGGCTTTCGGCAAAATCTTACCGTAAGCAATGACGATGATGACGTCCGGCGCCAGGCTGCGGAGCTGTTCGATGACGTCGTCACTGCGCATGGAATCAGGCTGGAAGACGGGGATGCCCAGTTCCAGGGCTTTTTCCTTGACCGGCGAGAAAGTCACCTTCTTGCCGCGTCCCCGCTGTTTATCGGGCTGGCTGTAGACGGCGGCGATATCATAGCCGGCCTGGGCCAATTTTTCCAGAGACGGGACGGAAAAGTCCGGCGTCCCCATGAATACGATACGTAACTTATCCATTAGTCCCCTACTTTCTGTAAATCCGTCGCCTTTTCGATGAACAGATGGCCATAGAGATGGTCGATTTCATGCTGGAAAATACGGGCCAGGAAGCCTTCCGGTTCATAGATGACGGTCTTGCCGTGACGTGTCAGCGAACGGACCTTGATTTTGGAAGCCCGTTCCACTTTGCCGTAATACCCCGGTATGCTCAGGCAGCCTTCGGTATCGACATTGGTTTCGTCCGATTTTTCCAGGATTTCCGGATTGATGAGCTCGATGAGGCCGTTGCCGTCGTCGAGGACGATGAGCTGCAGCGATTCATTGACCTGCGGCGCAGCTAAGCCTACGCCTTCAGCAGCATACATCGTTTCTGCCATGTCGTCGAGCAATTTCTTTATATGTTTATTCACTTTCGTAACGGGTTTCGCCGTCGCTTTCAAGACGGGATCCCCGGCTTTAATAATAGTAAGTACTGCCATGTAACTTTCACCTCATTGTAATAGTAAAAATGCTTATTCTTTTCTATTATAGTATGAAATCGCCAGAAATGCTATAGATTCATCAGAATTGCTTGAAATAGCCCATTTCTCTCCTGCCATAATTGACAACATTTATAAGGTTATGTTACATCGTCAGCAATGGAAGAAGTAACACTGAGAGCGGTTCCGGACGTATCCTGAAGGGCGCCATGGCCATGAAGTTTCTCAGAATGCTTCTTTCATTTTTTATTTTGCACTGTAAGGGTCGCCACGTGGGGCGCCCGTCCGGGATGTGGGAATGTACTCACATCCCGGACGGGCTGAACAGGCAGGTGCGATTCCCCACGATTATACGGGGTCTACGTCGATGAGGACGCCGGTCTGCCAGCAGGCCGGGATGCGCTGCATGGCTTTTTTGATGGCTGTCAGGTCTTTTCCGGTCAGGGACAGGACCAGGCGGTATTTATTGCGTATCTTCTTGATGACGTCTTCGTAAGGACCGATGACGGCGACTTCATCGCCGTGGTCCCCGTTCCAGCTGTTCAGGGCCGCTGCGACGTCGTTGGCCTTTCGCCAGACTTTTTCTTCTGATTCGTCCTGGACTAAGATCTTGGCCATTTCCTGGAAAGGCGGATAGCCCAATTCTTTCCGGAACTGGATTTCCTGGTCATAAAAGGCCCGGTAATCCTGGCGGGCAGCGCACTGGATGACGTAATGGTCCGGCGCGTAGGTCTGCATGACGACGCGGCCCGGGATATCACCGCGGCCAGCCCTGCCAGCCGCCTGGGTCAGGAGCTGGAAGGTCCGTTCCCCAGCCCAGTAGGCCGGGATATTGAGCAGGCTGTCGGCCGATAAGATGCCGACGGCGCTGACGCCGGGGAAATCGTGGCCTTTGGCGACCATCTGTGTCCCCAGGAGGATGTCATATTCATGACGGCGGAAGGCTTCGATGATACGGTCGCCGCTGTGCTTGCGGCTGGTCGTATCCTGGTCGAGGCGGATGATGCGCGCCGACGGCAGGAGTTCGTGGAGCTGCTGTTCCACTTTTTCCGTGCCGCTGCCAAAGAATTTGATGTATTTGCTGCCGCATGACGGACAGACCGTCGGCACGGGCTTTTCAGCATCGCAGTAATGGCAGCGCAGGTGGGCGGCCTGACGATGGTAGACCATGGCCACGTCGCACGTATCGCATTTGACGACGTAGCCGCACTTGCGGCACATGACGAATGTCGAGAAGCCGCGGCGGTTGAGAAGGATGATAGCCTGCTGCCGGGCTGCCAGTGTCTCTTCCAGGAGATTCAATAAGCAATCAGAAACGACGCGGTAATTCCCGCGGGCCAATTCATCGCGCATGTCGACGACTTGGACCGAAGGCAGGGGCCGCTGGCCGACGCGCTCTGTCAGCTCGACCAGGACATAATCGCCCTGCAGGGCCTTATAGTAGTCGCCCAGCGCCGGCGTGGCACTGCCAAGAATTACGGGGCAGCCGTAGTACGCCGCCCGCTGGCGGGCGACGGCGACGGCATGATAGCGCGGCGCTTCGTCCTGCTTATACGAACTGTCATGGGCTTCGTCGACGATGAACAGGCCGATGGACTGGGCCGCCGTAAAGACAGCCGACCGGGCGCCGATACAGATATGACTCGTCCCGTTCTGCATACGCAGCCAGTTGTTGCGCTTCTCACCCTGGGAAAGCTGGCTGTGCATGACGACGACATCGTCGCCGAAGCGGCGCAGGAAACGGCGGACGATTTGCCCGGTCAGGGCAATCTCCGGCACTAAAACGACGACCTGCCGGCCTTCTTTCAGAACCTGGCTGGCCAGCTGCATGTAGACTTCGGTCTTGCCACTGCCGGTGATACCGTGGAGGACGTAGGTTTTTCCTTGTTCATCGTTTCCGATAACTTTAACTACCTGTTGTTGTTCCGGTGTCAGCGTAAAGGGAGCATCGCCAGAAAGGGTCGGCAGGATATTCGTCGTCCTGGCCGGCCGCTGGCTCCAGCGGGCCAGGCCTGTCGCACAGAGACGACGCATGAGGTCGCGGCTGTAGCCCTGGCCCTGCCAATAGGAAACGGCCCCTTCCCCCTTCTCTTTCAAGGCCTGGAGCAGTTCCTGCTGGCGCCGCCGGCCGTGGAGGATGTCTTCGTCATCATCGTGAACGAAGGAAAGCCAGTCTTCCATCTTGTCGGCAATCTGGTTCTTGTAATAAGTCCGGCTGGTCAGGACCTGGCGGGCCAGGGCCGTTTCGACGAGGTCCCTGCCGAAGCGGCGGACAAGGCTGCCCTTTTCACGGCTCCCCTTGTCGGCGACATAGGCCTGGAGCTGCCGCCCTTCAGGACTCACAGGCGCAGCCGGGCCGACGGACAAGAGTTCCTGGCGGACCAGGCCCTTCTTGTCGATCATGAACAGGCGCAGGGCTTCGGAAAGGTTGCAGACATAGTAGTCGCGGATCCAGATGGCCGTGCGGATCATTTCTTCCTGGAAGCCGGTCTGCGTCGAAAGCAGGCCTTCGACGGGCTTCAGCATGAAATCGGCCGGTTCGTCCAGCTGTTCATGGAGGGCGACGACGATGCCCTCTTCCCGGCGATGACCAAAGGGCACGAGGACGCGGCTGCCGACGCGGACGGCCAGACCATCGGGAACGGTATAGGAAAAAGTCTGCTGCAGCCGTTTCGCCGTCGTATTGATGATGATTTCAGCAATCAAAAGGACACTTCCTTTGTATGGGGCTGTCGCACTAAAAAACTACAAACTGCAAACTCAATACCCAAAAAGAGGCTGTCTTAATGGGACAGCCTCTTTTCTGGATGTTCAGTTTATCGAACCGCCTCTTATAAGCCGGCTTCTTTGCGGAGCGTTTCGGCTTTATCTGTCTTTTCCCAAGGCAGGTCGAGGTCGTTGCGGCCGAAGTGGCCATAGGCAGCGGTCTGTTTGTAAATCGGGCGCTGCAAGTCGAGCATGGCGATGATGCCAGCCGGACGAAGGTCGAAGTTCTTTTCGATGAGTTCGACGATCTTTTCGTTCGGGACTTTGCCCGTACCGAAGGTTTCGACGTGGATGGAAACCGGGCGGGCTACGCCGATGGCATAAGCCAGCTGGATTTCGCATTTATCGGCCAGGCCGGCAGCGACGACGTTCTTGGCGACGTAACGGGCTGCATAAGCGGCCGAGCGGTCGACTTTTGTGGGGTCTTTGCCGGAGAAGGCACCGCCGCCATGACGAGCCATGCCGCCATAGGTATCGACGATAATCTTACGGCCTGTGAGACCCGAATCGCCCTGAGGACCGCCGATGACGAAACGGCCAGTCGGATTGATGAAGAGTTTCGTCTTGTCGTCGAACAAGCCTTCCGGCAGTTCCGGTTTGATGACGAATTCGAGGAGGTCGCTTTCGATCTGTTCGCGGCCGACTTCGGGGCTGTGCTGTGCCGAAATGACGATCGTATCGATGCGGACCGGTTTGCCGTCTTCATATTCGACAGTGACCTGGGTCTTGCCATCGGGACGGAGATACGGCAGTGTGCCGTCTTTGCGGACTTTGGCCAGGCGGCGTGCCAGGCGGTGTGCCAGGGAAATCGGCAGCGGCATGTAGTCGTCCGTTTCATTGGTAGCATAGCCGAACATCATGCCCTGGTCGCCAGCACCGATAGTATCGAACTTATCCGTATTGCCTTCTTTCTTTTCCAAGGCATCGTCGACGCCCATAGCGATGTCCGGGGACTGTTCGTCCAGGGAAACGAGGACGCCGCAGGTGTCGCAGTCAAAACCATATTTAGCGCGGGTATAGCCGATGTCACGAATCGTTTCGCGAACGATGTGCGGGATATCGACGTAGCACGTCGTAGAAATTTCACCGACGACATGTACCATACCAGTCGTTACCAGGGTTTCGCAGGCAACGCGAGCGTTTTTATCTTTTGCGAGAATGGCATCCAAAATGCTGTCCGAAATCTGGTCAGCCATTTTATCGGGATGGCCTTCGGTGACGGATTCGGATGTAAAGAATTCACGATTTTTTGCCATGAGTGATCCTCCTTAAAAAAAATTCCCCTCATCCATGACTTCATGAGAGGGGCTTCTAATCCCCATCTGCCAGTATATCACTGCTGGAATTAGCACCTTTCATAGCTGAAGGTTGCTGCGACATCACAGGGCCAGTCCCTCCGTCGTCTCTTGATGGTTCTTTATTTGGTTTGCTCATCCATTATAATTCAAGTCCGCCTATTTTGCAAGTGTTTTTTATGCCTAAAAAACATTGTCTACTAGACGTTGCCCTATAGGCAGGGTTATAATGGAGAAGATAGAAAGGATGATTAGATATGACCAAATTGCGGCCTAGAGATATATTCTTCAACGACCCTTATTTTGATTATGCAACCTGCAGCAAGCCCGGCGACCTGCGGCTGGCCAAGCGGGTAGAAGTATTCGGCAAATGGTACAAGACCCCGAGCCTGGTGACGACCCTTCTTTCCCAGGAACGGCTGACCTTCAGCCGCCACACCGGCACAGACCAGGAAGACGCCTTGGTACTGCGCATCTACGAACGGACGGCCGACCGGCTGCTCATCAATACGTATTATACGTCCAAACAGAACCCGGAAGAAATCTACGCCGGCACGATCCACCTCGAACGCTACGATATGGCGCAGACTATGGAATCTTTTTCCTATATGGGCATCATCGACCTGCTCATGCTCCAGACGGACAGTCAGATTCTCGGCTTGACCGACGTCTTTGAAGACGTGCAGATGGCCAAGCACGCGGCAGCCCACGCCCTGGGCATCTATCTCATGGCCATCTGCGACCAGCCCTGGTCCGACGAAGCCGTCACTGGCGGCCAGGAAACGCCGGCCATGATGATGGGCAAAGAAAAAGAAGAACTTCAGCAGCTGCGGGAAGAAAAAGCCCAGATGGACGCCGACCGGGAAGAACTCCTGCGCCTGCGCCTGGAAGCCAAGAACCGCACGGCCGTCCTTTCTGAACTGGAACGGCTGCGCCAGGAACTCGATGCGGAACGGACGGGCCGCGAACAGGACCGCAAACAGTACGAAGACCGCATCCGCAAGCAGGAACAGTATATCGAAAAGATTAAGGAAACGGCATCCAGCCAGATCGCCGAACTCCTGGCCCTGCGCAAGGAACTCAACAAGCGCCAGGTACGGCCGGATCTGGCCAAAGGCCAGGCACCGCGGAAAGTGACGCCCCAGGAAGCATCGCGTTCCGTCCGGGACCCGGAAGACCGCGGCCTGGACCTGCCCTCCTTCATGACTCAGCGCGATTATACGCGCCAGCTGGACCGCTTCCTCACGGGCCGTCAGATAGCCCTGGCCGGCGGCGATCCCGACTGGCAGCGCCGCATCCAGCGCCGTTTCGGTGCCGTCCTCCTCATCAGCGGCCAGCCGGGCGATGACCGGATGCTGAAAGAAGCGTCCCTCTTAGTCGTCAACCTGGAAGACGGCAAGACGCCCCTCGTCCGCTGGGCCATTACGGAAGCCAAAGAAAATAACTGCCCCATCCTCTCCGTCGGCCCGACCAACCTCAACGGCTTCGCCAAAGCCATCGTAGGGCGGGTTAGTGGTTAGTGGTTAGTGGTTAGTGGTTAGTGGCTCGTGATTCGTGATTAAAAAAACATACTATTAAGCCCGAATGGGCTATGATCGAATATCACAGCGGGACGCCTTCCAGGCGTCCCCTACGCACAAGGCCACGAGCCATGTATTTTTTTGTGATCGGCCCATAGTTTGTAAAGACACTTTTAAAGTTAAATTCATTTGCTAACTGCTAACAGCTAGCTGCTGACTGCTAAAAAGGACTGTCGCACATGCGACAGTCCTTTTTCTGCAACCTCCCTGCTATCAACTATTCTTTTTCGCCATAATGGCAGCCGCGCGGGCTACGATGATGGCAGCGAGTTCGTCTTTATCCATTTTTTCCAATTTTTCCATAGAGCCGTCCGGGAAAAGCAGGGTGGCGATGTTGGTCGTCCCTTTGAAGCCGGCTCCTTCGGCACTGACGTCGTTGGCGACGAGCATGTCGAGGTTCTTCTTCTTGAGCTTCTTCGTGCCGTATTCGATGACGTTCGTCGTTTCAGCAGCAAAGCCGACCAGGGTCTGATGGGTCTTGCGCTGGCCCAGGCCATAGAGGATATCCGGGTTCTTGGCCATTTCGATGGTCAGGGTATCGTCGTTTTTCTTGATCTTGTTTTCCGCCGGATGGGCCGAACGGTAATCGGCGACAGCTGCGGCTTTGATGACCAGGTCGCAGTCGTCATAATAGGAATCGACGGCAGCTTTCATGTCACGCGTACTGCCGACATCAATGCGGCGGGCCAGGCCGACAGGTGTCTTGAGGTTATCCGTCGTCCCGGCGACGAGGGTGACTTCAGCACCGGCCATGACGGCAGCCTTGGCGATGGCAAAGCCCATGCGGCCGCTGGAATGATTGCCGATGAAGCGGACCGGGTCGATAGGTTCCCGCGTGCCGCCAGCCGTGACGATGACCTTCTTCCCTTTCAGGAGGTCATTGCGGCAGGCCAGGAGCTCGATGTGGTCGACGATGGTATCCGGTTCGGGCAGGCGGCCGACGCCGTCGATGCCGCAGGCCAGATGACCGCTGTCGGGAGCGATGAAATGATAGCCGAATTTCTTCAGCTTGGCCATATTGTCCTGGGTAATGGGGTTGAGATACATGTTGGTATTCATAGCCGGTGCGATGAGGACCGGTGCCGTCGTAGCCATGACCGTCGTCGACAACATGTCGTCGGCAATGCCGTTGGCGACTTTGCCAATGATGTCGGCCGTCGCCGGTGCGATGACGAAGACGTCGGCCCAGCGGGCCAGGGCGATGTGTTCTACGTTGAATTCAGGCACATCGTCGAACATGGATACGGCAACGGGATTGCCGGAAATTTCCCGCATCGTCAAGGGCGTGATCAGTTTCGTCGCATGGTCGGTCATGATACATTTGACTTCGGCCCCCCGCTTGCGGAGCTGGCTGGCAATAGAAGCCGCCTTGAAAGCCGCAATACCGCCAGTGATCCCTAAGACAATCTTTTTCTTTTCCAAGCTCATGGAAAACACCTCCGTGTTATTTAATGCCGTCACGCGGTGCTTCATACGTGATCTTGCCCTGGTCGATTTCTTCCATGGCAATGGAAACTACTTTCGTCGTATCGACGTCGACGAGGGGTTCGTCGCCATCGGTAAGCTGGCGGGCCCGTTTGGCAGCCAGCGTAACCAGCGTATATTTGCTGTCCACTTTAGTCATCAGGGATTCAAGAGTCGGTTTAATTAACATAGTTCATCTCTCCTATTATTTGTACAATTCTTTCGTATGGGCGATGCGATGGGCATTGCGCGTCACTTTACACTGTTCGGCTTTCAAGATAGAAGCCGCTTCGTCGACGGCCTTATCCAAATCGTCGTTGACGATGACATAATCATAGCGGTCGATCCAGTCCAGTTCTTCCCGGGCCTTGGCCAGGCGGCCGGCGATGACGTCGTCCGAATCGGTCTGGCGGCCGCGGAGGCGTTTTTCCAACACAGCCCGGCTGGGCGGTACGATGTAGATGAAGACGCCCTGGGGATACCGTTCTTTGACCTGCATGGCTCCCTGGATGTCGATTTCCAGCATGACATGCTTGCCTTCTTCCAACATCTGGTAGACGTACTTCTTGGGCGTGCCGTAGTAATGGTCGTAGACCTTGGCGTGTTCCAGGAAGGCATCTTCTGCCAAGAGCTGCTCGAACCGCGCGTTATCGGCAAAATAATAATTGACGCCGTCTACTTCCCCGGGCCGGGGATCACGGGTCGTCATGGAAATGGAATACTGGATATTGGGGAACTGTTCCCGCAGAGCAGAACAGATAGTCCCCTTGCCGGCTCCGGACGGGCCGGACACGACGATGAGCAATCCGGAATCATTCATAGCATTACTACTCCTTTTCTGTTTCCCCGTCGTCAGCGGCGTCTTCCCAGAAGGAATCACTGCCGGCGGGAACGATGCGGTGAGAAATCGTCTCGGGCTGTAAGGCCGACAAGATGATCCAGCCGTTGTCCATGACCAGGACCGACCGGGTCTTGCGGCCAAAAGTCGCATCGATGAGGGTATTCCCATCACGGGCATCCTGGACGAGGCGCTTGATGGGCGCCGACTCAGGACTGATGATGGCCACGACTTTGTCGCCCATGACGACATTGCCGAAGCCGATATTTAATAAGTTGAAATTCATCATTCGATATTCTGCACCTGTTCGCGTATCTTTTCGATTTCATTCTTGAGCTGCAGGACCGCTTCGGTCACGGCCAGGTCGCCGGCCTTGGAGCCGATGGTGTTGGTCTCGCGGTTCATTTCCTGGATAAGGAAATCGAGCTTTCGCCCTACTTCGCCGGGACTTTGCAGCATGGCGTGCAGCTGGTTCAAGTGGCTGCGGAAGCGGACGACTTCTTCGGTGAAATCGACTTTATCCGAATAGATGGCCACTTCCTGCAAGAGCCGGTCTTCATCGGGAACGGCGGCCTGGACCTTATCCATGAGGGCCAGGATTTTCTTTTCCAGCCGTTCTTCATAGGCCTGGACGATGATTTCCTTGCGGCTGGCAATGGATTCGACGAGGGCTGCCATCTTATCGGCCCGGCTGAGGAGATCCCGGCTGATATTGGCCCCTTCCCGTTCGCGCATGGCGACCATGCTGTCCAAAGCCCCCTGCAGGGCGGCTTCAAAAGGCGGCCAGCTAGCATCGGCGTCGATGGCTGGCGGCGTCTGGACGAACCAGTCCTTGGTCAGGGACGTCACATCGCCGAGAGTCACGGCCTTGCCTTCAAAGAAACGGTCGTTCACGTCCTGCAAGGCCGTCTTGACGGCGCCTAAGGCAGCGTGGTCGACGCGGACATCCGGTGCCGCCGGGTCCAGGTCCTGGACAGTGACGAAGACGTCGACTTTGCCCCGCTTGAGGACGGCCTTGATGCCATTGCGCAGCCGGTCTTCCAGGGCCAGATAAGCATGAGGCATGCGGATATTCAATTCCAAAAAACGTTGGTTCACAGCGCGCATTTCAAGAGTGACAGCCAGTTTCCCGTCGTTGCCGGAACCGCTGCCAAAACCAGTCATACTTCGCATTTACGAACCCCCTTATTAGTCTATTCAATACCTCATTATACCCTAAACGGCTTGATTTTTGCAATATTTTACCACAAATTAAGCAAATAACCATCGCCTCAAACATCATACACCAAACCGCAAACGATAAAAGGCAACCTCTCAGTCCGCTTCGCTGACAGCTCTCCTATGAGGAGAGCCTACGGCCTGCCCCTACGAACCACGAGCCACAAACCATCATTTTTTCGGTTCTACCATGTACGTCGTCTGGTCGGTGAAGATGACGTAGCCTGGGACGGCATGAGCCGGTTTCTTGACGTGGCGCACGAGAGTGCAGTCGACTTCGACTTTCGAGCTTTCCCGGGCCTTGCTGTAGTAGGCGGCCAGTTGGGCAGCCCGTTCGATCTGGGCATCCGTCGGCGTCACGTTATGGCAGGCCAGGATGACGTGGGAACCGGGCTGGTTCTTGACGTGGAACCAGAGGTCATAGGGATGGGCTTTCTTCAAGGTCAAAAAGTCGTTCTGCCGGTTGTTGCGGCCGACCCAGATGTCCAGGCCGTCGGCCTGGAGGGTCAGGATATCCTGGGCCGATTCTTTTTTGAGCTTGTCCCGGTTGTGGCCGCTGATGAGGTTCATCTGTTTCATTTCGGCCTTGATATCGGCGATTTCATCTTTCGTACTCGTATTTTCCAGGGCATATTCCAGCGAATAGAGGTAATCCAGGTGCTTCTGGTTCTCTTCGTGGAGCTGGGCCGACATCTGCTTGCGGTTGCGCATCTTGGTGTAGCGCTTGTAATAGCGGTTGGCATTGTCCGTCATGGAATAGGCCGGGTTCAGGGGGATGGTCACCTTTTCCTGGTCTTGCGACAAGAGGTTCTGGACGGTCACTTCTTTTTCATGATCGTGCTTTTCGTAGGCGTAAATCATGAGCAGGTCGCCGTAGAGCTTGTACGTATCCATCTTCTTCGTTTCTTTCATTTCGCTGGCAATGCGCTTGATCTTGCGCTTCTGCTTTTCGATGAGCTTGCCGACCTTCTTCTGCAGCTGTTCCTGTTCGCCGTTAAGGCTGCGGTGCGTCGCCTGGTACTCGCTGAGGTACGTTTCGATGAGCTTGAAGTGGCGCCGCGGATATTGAGCCAGGCTGTGGAGTTCCAGCGGGAAGATGACTTCCTTGCCCTTGACCGTATAAACATAGACGCCGGAAATGCCGTCCAGGCGCTTGCCAAAGGCTTCGACCGTACGGCACCAGGCGAAGCGGTCGGCCGGCGACAAGTCCCCTACGGAACGCCCTGCATCGATGCCCGAATCGTGGGACAGTTCGTTGAGGACGATGGTGCTCATGCCGTTGAAGCGCTTGAGCATCCACGTCTTGAGCGGTTCGTCCGTACCCGTTTCCATCATATCCGTCAGTTCCTGAGCCGAAAAAGCAAAGGGGTCCATGCGCATGAAGTTCGGCGGGAAGGCATAGGGTTCCTTAGGAGCGATGGTCCGCAGGGCCTGCTTGTTCTTGCCCGTCTTGATGAGAGCTTCGATGATAGTGCCGTCTTCGGTAAAGATGACGTTGCTGTATTTGCCCATGAGTTCGACGTGGATCTTGCGCGTCACCAGGCGGCCTGACATGTCGAGGACGTCGACGGCGATTTCGATGAGCCTGTCCAGGTGCAGCTGGGCGATAGACGCAATGCGGCCGTTTTCATAATACTTGCGCAGGAACATGCAGAGGCCCGTCGGGATATCCGGCGTCGGCGGCATAGTATCGGCGACGTACAGGCGCGGCGAATCGTCCAGGGTGATGACCAGGTGATGGATGCCCGTATCGTTGAAGATGCGGAAATAGAGGGACCGGGCGTCGAGCTGATAGATTTTAGAAATCTGGCCGCCCTTGAGGATGTCGGCCAGTTCGTTCGTAATGCAATGTAATGTGATACCATCCAGATTCATGATGATACCTCCTTATCGTAATTCTCACTGAAACAAACAATCCTTTTAATGATACCATGTTTTGCCGTATCCTGTGAAGAGGGACGTCTTTTAACAGCTAGCCGCTGGCTGCCAAAAAGGAGCTGTCTTCATGGGACAGCTCCTTTTTTTCACTGCTTCAAATACCAGCTCAAGGGCTGGGCTTTGGCAGTAGGGTTATTTTTTTGTTGGCTGCTGGCGGCAGCGAAGATAAGGGAATCGCGGTACATCTTGGCTACGGTTTCCAGTGTTTCCAGGCGGTAGAAGGCCTGTTCCAGATCTTGGCCGACCGTGGCGGCGCCGTGACGTTCCATGAGGAAGACGTCGGCTCCTTCTGCGGCTTCGGCACAGGCCGTGGCCAGTTCCGCCGATCCCGGCGGCGCATAGGCTACGGTCGGCACCGGTCCCAGGACCAGGGCCCCTTCGGTGACGATGTCCGGCCGGAAAGGGATGCCGGCTACGGTCAGGGCCGTCGCCGTGACGGGATGGGCGTGGATGATAGCTCGGACGTCTTCCCGCTTCCGATAAATTTCCAAGTGGAGGGCCGATTCCGACGAGGCCTTCCCCGTCCCTTCCAGGACGTGGCCGTCGAGGTCGACGACGAGCAGGTGCTTCGGCTTCAGTTCTCCCTTCGGCACGCCAGACGGCGTGATGACTATGGTGCCATCGTCGCGGCGGAAACTGATGTTGCCATCACAAGCTGCAACCAGGCCAGCTTCTTTCATTTTCCGACCGATGCGGCACAGTGTTTTCTTGGTATCCAAACTCTCGCCCCCTTAGCGCATGGACGGCATATTGCGGCCGTTGTAGATTTCCAGCATTTCCTGGCGTACCTGGCGGCGTATCTGCTGCTGCTGGCGCGGCGTCAGGTCATCCTTGGTAATATTGAAGAGATAATTATCCAGGTCGAAGTCGTGCAGGACCATCTTAGTATGGAAGATGTTTTCCTGATAGACGTTGACGTCGATCATATCATAGCGGTTGCGCGTGGCCGGGGCGATATAATTCTGGATGGAATTGATGCGGTGGTCGATGAACAGTTTCTTTCCGTTCACATCGCGCGTGAAGCCGCGGACGCGGTAATCGAGGGTGACGATGTCCGAATCGAAGCTGTCGAGGAGATAATTCAAGGCGTTGAGCGGCGAAATGCGGCCGCACGTAGATACGTCGATATCGGCCCGGAAAGTCATGATGCCCTTCTGGGGATGGCTTTCGGGATAGGTATGGACGGTCAGATGGCTCTTGTCGAGATGACAGACGACATCGGCATCGTGTACTTCTTCTTCGGAAATGAGGATGGTAACACTGGCCCCCTGGGGGTCATAATCCTGGCTGGCGACGTTGAGGACGTGGGCGCCGATGATGTCCGACACGTTACGCAGGATTTTTGTCAGCCTGTCGGCATTGTACTGTTCATCGATGTATTCGATGTACTGACGGCGCGACTCGTCGCTGACGGCATAACAAATATCATACATGTTGAAGCTCAGGGTCTTGGTCAGGTTGTTGAATCCGTAGAGCTTGAGTTTATTCGTTTTCATGAATCTTATCATCCATTTCTGCTGGAATTACCGTTCGATTTCGTGAAAGGCCACGTCGGTAATGACGCCGTCATCGATGGATACGATGGCATACGTCCCCTTCCGGCCATCCCGGGGCAGACCGATACTGCCGGGATTGACGACCCACATCTCTCCGTCCATCTTGACGAAACGGCGGTGCGTATGGCCAAAGGCGACGAGGTCCGCCTGGTTCTGACGGCCCAGCTCGACGAGCTTCTGCCAGCGCCTTTCACCATACCACTGACAGCCGTGGATGGCGACGATGCGAATGCCGCCGACGGTGACGCAGCGACATTCCGGATCGTTCGTATGGGTCATGTAATCATTGTTGCCTAAAACGGCATAGACGGGAACGCCCGTATAGATGGCCAGGTCTTCGCCGTCATCACAGTAGTCGCCGCAATGGATCCAGGCCGCCACGTCGGGCGCGGCATCGGCCATGCGCGACAGACACTCGAAACGGCCGTGGCTGTCACTGACCAGGCCGACGCGGACGGTACTCATGACAGGGCCTCGACGAGCTTCTTCAAAGCTTTGCCACGGTGGCTGATGGCGTTCTTTTCTTCCATGGTCATTTCGGCCATAGTCTTGCCCTTTTCGGGGACGTAGAAGAGCGGATCATAACCGAAGCCATTGTCGCCGGCATAGAAGTCGCGCAGGACACCGTCACAGCTCCCTTCAGCCGTCACGGTCCGGCCGTCGGGCCAGATGAGGACGAGGGAGCAGATATAGTGGACCGTGCGCTGTTCCGGCGGAAAGGTCGCCAGGTCGGCGATGAGCTTCTGGTTATTGGCTTCATCATCACAGTCCGGACCGGCATAGCGGGCCGAATAGACGCCGGGACGGCCGCCGAGGACGTCGGCGGCGATACCTGAGTCATCGGCCAGGCAGGGCAGACCGGTAGCCTTCATATAATAGGTTGCCTTGAGCAAGGCATTTTCGGCAAAGGTCTTCCCCGTTTCTTCGGGCTCGGTAATATCGGCGATGACGTCGTGGACGGAAACGGCTTCATAGCCTAAAGGTTCCAGGATGCTCTTGAACTCCCGGATTTTTCCGGCATTGTGCGTTGCCAGTACGATTTTTTCTGCCACAGGCCCGTCTCCTTAGTCCTTATTCCGGTTCTTGACGAACTGGGCGTAATTCTTGATGACGACGATCGGCGTCTTCTGGGAAGCGTTGCCGAAGGGGTTGTCGATGAGGATCTTGGCGATTTCCTTCGGGTTCAGGCCTTTGCTGTGGCCGAGGACAGCCGAGCGCTTGAGGTCGTTGACGTCAGCGACGACGGCGCCGTAGCAGCCCATGCGCTGTTTGATCTTTTCAGCGACTTTATCCGGTTCGGCCGGGCCGTAGACGATGCATTTATCGAAAGGCGGCATGGTGCCGGTGACATCGTCCGTGAGCGATGCCTGGCGGCATTTGGCATACCATACACCGTTCTTGCCAACGAGCTTGGCCAAGAAGCCGATGAAGAACCAGAACATCATCTTCCATTCGCCTTCGAGGTTCATCGCAGCCTGCATGCCATAGAGGCTGGCCATACTGCCTTCGCCCGGGACGAAGCGGCGCATGAGGCGGGCCTGCCACGACGGCGTCAGTTCTTCCGGACGGGTATAGCGGCGCTGGGTAATGGCGACGACGCTTTCGGCCGAGCAGACCAAATCGTCCGGGCCGACGATATCTTTTGCATATTCTTCAATGACGTCGACAATATCATCTTTATCCGTAAGGATTCTCGTTTTTACAGGTACTAATTCTAATTCTGCCATCTCGTTAAAACCTCCTAGTTCTGTTCCAATGCGTGCTGTACTTCCGAAGCCTTCAGGGTGATGCGGGCTTTATGGATGTACCATTCGCTGCGGGAAACGACCTGATATACCAAATCGATGGGCATGTCAGGGAAGGTCTTCAGGTCTTCGCGGATATTGCCGTCTTTGCTGACCAGGGCGATAGTGACGCGGATCATGCCCTTGTCGCCAGGGTTGAAGATGACCGATTCCCAATAGTTGTCATCGCGTTCAGCCGCTTTATTGGCCAGCTGGGAATGGACGATGACCTTGTCGTACTGTTCGCGGGGCAGCAGGGCCCGGGGATAGAAGTCCATGATCGTACCGAGCTGACGGCCGGCGTTGTGGAGGGGGACTTCCGTTTCAAAGACAGCCGTATCCTGGGTCATCTGTTTCAGTTCAAACGGTTTGCGACGACGGGCTTCGATGACGAAGCGGGCATCGCCCTGCCGCCAGGCAAAGAGGCAGAATAAAAGGTACAAGACAGCGACAATGCCGATGACGGCAATGACAACATTGAGTAAGACATAGAAAAACACGACGCAAGACTCCTTTTATATAATATTTTGATAACCATTAAGTGAGGGAAATTTCTTCAGCTGTAAATTCATTGGCCGGGATGAGGTGCTGGGCCAGGCGGGAGCCGCGGCCGCTCTCTGCGGTAAAGCACAGGCGGAGAGTCCCCGGTTCCGGCTGCTTATTGAGGAGGTCATCCTTTTTCAGGACGTCCAATGTTTCCAGGGCCATTTCATGAGCCGGGTCGACAAAAGCGATGGAATCACCGCAGAGTTCTTCAAACAAGGGCTGGACGAAGGGGAAATGGGTACAGCCGAAGATGGCTGTATCGGCACCGGAATGAAGGACCGGTTCCGTATAGCGCTTCAAAGGCTCGCGGATTTCCGGGCCGTCGAGGACGCCCCGTTCGATGAGATTGGCCAGGGCCGGGCAGGACTGCTCGACGATTTCGATGTCCGGGTCCATGGCGGCGGCGACTTTGCGATGGCTGTGGTTGGCAATCGTGAGCGGCGTGGCAAAGACGGCAATCTTCTTGGTCGCGCTGATTTCCCGCGCTGTCCGCAGGCCCCGGCTCATGCCGATGAGGGGATACGGTACTTCCTGGACGACCGTATCATAGGCGACGGCCGTCACGGTGTTGCAACCGATGGCGACGAGCTTGACGCCCTGGGCCGTCATGAAGCGCAGGATATCCCGCGTATAGGTCAGGATTTCTTCCGGCGTCCGCGTCCCATAGGGATTGCGCTTGGTATCGCCCACGTAGATGATGTTTTCGTGAGGCAGCAGCATCCGCAGCTTGGCGACGACGGTCAGGCCGCCGACGCCGGAATCAAAGACGCCGATAGGCTGTTGATTACGTTCCATGGACCCCTCCCCCGGCCTGGGCAGCCGCTTTATCTTCGGCATACATGGCCTGTAATTTCTTATAATCGGCTTCATCGAGGCGGGCGACTTTGCCGCTGTCCTTATGGGCAAAGACGTTCTGCGTCGTCCCCGTCGCCAGCAGGCGGTGGTCATCGTGGTTGACGATGCGGTACGAAAAGACCATCTGCGCCCGGCTCAGCTTGACCAGCCGCGTCTCGATGTCGATGGTATCGGCATAGTTGATGGGACTGATGTACTCGCAGGACACGCTCTTGATGGGATAGGAAATGCCCCGGTCCAGCAGGGCGAACAAATCGATGCCGGCAGCTGCCAGATATTCACAGCGGCCGCACTCGAACCAGCGGATATGATTGGAATGGTGGGCAATGCCCATCATGTCGGTTTCATAGAACCGCACTTTTTCAACGACAGTAATCATAAGTTCTTAACTCCTAACTATATGCATCTTACATCATGCACACTCATACTATTTTACGATGAGGAACTATGTTTGTCAAAGGAAAAAGAGGCTGTCCCATAAAGACAGCCGCTTTTTGAGTATTAAGTTTGCAGTTTGTAGTTTTTAGTAAATATTTTTAAATTTAAAGCCATCTTCTACAAACTACAAACTCCCTACTACAAACGATAAGTAAACGGACCGTGCATGATGGCAAAGCCCTTCAGACGGCTTTCCCCGCCTTCACACGCGGACGCGGAAGAACGGGAACATATGACGTACTTTTTCACGGTGTTCCGGCTTGATGTAGGTTCCGGCCAGGCGCAGGGCCGCAGCGACGACGGCGGCATCATCGAGCCAGCCGAAACCGGCAAAGACATCGGGCACGAAATCAAAGGGCAGAATGACATACCCCAAGGCCCCCATGAGGGCCAATTTGATGAATTTCGGCGTGTCTTCATCCTGCATACAGTAAAAAATCGTCAGGAGCTTCGGCAAAAAGTGGACCTTCCTCCCTGTCTTGCGGACAAAGGTGACGAATTTGCCAGGTGTATAAAAACGTGCAAAAAAGCGCAGTACCTTCCACATGGACCTTCACCTTACTTCTTATCTTCCAAAGGAATCTTGGCATCTTCTACGGCGGCTTTCACCTTGTCTTCGACAGACGCCGTATCGCCATCTGCAGCCGCTGCCGTTTCCGGCCCGGCAGCGGCCGTCGTTTCAGCCGTGGCTTCGGCTGTTTCGGCTGTTTCTGCCGTTCCTTCTGCCTTTTCGGCTTCACCGGCCTTGGTTTCTTCGGCCTTTTCTTCTACGATTTCATCGACCAGGTCGTCGTGATGGCGGACGGTGTGATAGAGTTCTTCCCCTTTTTCCTTGACGTCCTGGAAACGGTCCTTGGCGACGCCGCCCCATTTCTTCATGAAGTCGATGGTTTCATCGCCGAGGGGGACGTTCTTCAAGGGATTTTCCTTGAGTTTGTCGACTTGTTCCCGAGCCTTATCCTTCCATTCGCCCATCATGTCGACGTAGGGACCCATGTCGGTAGGCATGCCGTCCTTGAGCCAGCGCTGGGTGACGCGTCCCAGGCTGTAAGTGATGCCGACGGCGACAGGTACCTGGATGGCACTGAAAGGAATGATCGTCGTCAGCAGGCTGCCGGCGACGCGGCTGCCGACGGCGCCGAGGAAGGCGATGAGGGCCCGTTCGCTCAGTTTGACATCATAAACCTTGGCAATGCGGCTGACCAGATAGACTTCGTTGGCCATGAGGGCGACGGTCCCGACGAGCGGCGCAATGACGATGGCACCGGCCCGGGCTGCAGCCCAGCGGCACAACATTTCGACTTTCACGTCTTTATCTTCTGTCGACTCTTCCATGGCCTTGACGACACTGGCTGCGGCATCGTCGGCCGGCTGGGACTGGGCTTTCATGTCGGCCAGTTCCTGTTTCAATGCGGCGATTTCTGCCTGCAGTTCTTCTACAGTCTTGGCTTCTTCTTTGTATACTTCTTCTGCCATAACAAACACCCCATTCTTTAACGTATTAAAATTTATACTCTATATTTTCCCATGTTTCTACCAGCTTGTCAAACCCCCATCGACAGGAAGTGCCACGCCGGTAATGAACGACGCGTCATCGCTCAAGAGAAAGGCGATGGTCTTGGCCACTTCATCAGGCCGGGCCAGTCGGTACAAAGGATACTGCTCTTTCATGGCATCCCGCGTCGTATCGGGATGGTCCCGGAGCTGCTGCTCCAGCATAGGCGTTTCCACGTCACCGGGACAGACGCAGTTGACCCGTATCTGGTGCGGTGCCGCTTCCAGGGCCAGGGACTGGGTGAAGGCCACGACGGCACCTTTCGTCGCCCCGTAGAGAGCGCAGGCGATGTTGCCCTGGAGACCGGCGTCGCTGCTGACGGTGACAATGCTACCCGGCCGGCGCCGCAAGTGCGGCAGGGCATAGCGGCAGAGCGAGATCGTCCCGAAGACATTGATGGAAAAGAGGCGCTGCATGTCGGCAGGCGTGACATTTTCCAAGAGTCCTTGTTCATAGACGCCGGCCGACGTGACCAGACCGTCGAGGCCGCCGAAGTGAGAAACCGTCTCTTCGACCATCCGGCGGCAGTCGTCGTCGCAGGCCACGTCGCCCTGGATATACCAGGTCCGGTCCGGCGCAGACAACGCCGCCAGGGCGGCCTCCCCTTTTTCCCGATGGCGGCCGCTGATGGCGACGTTCCAGCCCCTTTCCAGTAAGACCGCCGCTGCCGCCAGGCCGATGCCCGACGTGCCGCCGCTGATAAGTACCGTATCCATAGCGTCCCTCCTACATAATACCGAAATAAGATAAGCCCAATTTGCCGATGAGGACGACTGTGACGGCCAGCATGACCAGGCGGACGAAGCCCGTACCCCGGCGGATAGCCAGGCGGGAACCGAAGAAGGCGCCGGCAAAGATGCACAGGGCCATGGCGATGCCGTAGACGTAGAGGATCTGGCCCCACCAGATGAGGAGGACGAAGGACGTCACATTGCTCATGAGGTTGAGGATTTTGGCATTGCCGGCAGCCGTGACGAAGTCGAAGCCCAAGGCCGCAAAGCCGACGATGAGGAAAGTCCCCGTCCCCGGCCCGATGAAGCCGTCATAGAAACCGATGGCCGAGGCCATGACCAGGGCGGCCAGGACGTTCTTCCGGGTATTGCCGCTGTACGTGCTGGCAGCGCCGAGCTGACGCTGGCTGAAGACGAAGACCGCCGCCGCGATGAGGGCGATGATGATGATGGGCTGGAGCCATTCGCTCTTCAAGTGCAACATGACCAGGCAGCCCAGGATGGCACCGATGAAGGTCCCCGGCAGGATCCGCTTCAAGAGGCTCATGTCGACCTTGCCGGCCCGCCAGAACTGCCAGGCGCTCATGACGGCGCCAAAGGTCGCGGAAAATTTATTGGTCCCAATGGCCAGGTGCGGCGGCAGGCCGGCTGCCAAGAGGACGGGCAGCGAAATGAGGCCGCCACCGCCGGCAATGGAATCGACGAAACCGGCCAGGAAGCCGCCGGCCATGATGAAGAGCAGCAGCGACGCCGACAGGGTCGTATGAAAAAGTTGGAATTCCATGAAAAAATTACTCCTTTTGGAAAAAAACTCCTCTTGCTTCGCAGAGCGAAACCGAGGAGACCCTTTTCTCAGTGTTCATATATCAAGTCCGCCGCCGCTCCCGCTGTCTGGGGCCGCAGAAGGTGGACGATTTCCTTGCCGATGATCCGCGCACCGTCGCGGTGGCAGTCGAGGCTGGCTTCGGACATGGCTGCCAGCTTATCGGGATGCGTCAATAGGTCCGCTACGACGGAAACGAGGTCTTCCTGCTTCTTGACCCAGCGGGCACAGCCTTTGGCCTGCATATACGTCGCGTTGGCCTCTTCCTGGCCCGGGATGGGACTGTACAGGACCATCGGTACCTGGACGGCGGCCGCTTCAGTACAGGTCAGGGCGCCCGGTTTGGTGACCAGCAGCGATGCCTGGCACATGAGCTGGGGAATCCGGTTGGTATAGCCCAGGATGTTGACGTCGTGATGCAGTTCGCTGCGCATCTTGGACAGTTCGTCATAGAGATCGGCATTGTAGCCGGTGACGACAGTGAAGCTGTCGACGGCGTCGAGGCGGTCGAGGAGCGTCAGGGACTGTTTGATGGAACCCATGCCCAGGCCGCCGCCCATGATGAGGACGTTCTTATCCGCCTTATGGGCGGCATCCCAATGCCAGCGTTCCTGTTCAAAGGCCTTGCGCACGGGGATCCCGGAGACGACGATCTTGCCGGCATCGATGCCCTGTTCGATGAGCAGGTCCTTGAGCTGGGACGCGGCGACGCAGTAGACATCGATCTGAGGATAGACCCAGAGCTGATGGATGGCAAAATCGGTGATGACGCCGACCAGGGGGATATCGAGGCGGTGCTGGCGCTTGAGGAGCGCTGCCGCCCCTGCCGGGAAGGGATGGGTAAAGACGAGGACATCGGGCTTCTTTTCGGCCAATACCCTGAGCATCCGCCGCTTGAGGCCCCAGGCAAAGAGCGTCTTGACGACGAGTCCCTTCTTATATCCTTGTGACGAATAGTACATCAAATCGTACAGCATGGGAAAGACATCGAGGATTTTGATGTACGTTTCCTTGACGATGTTGTCGATAGACAGGACGTCGTTGGACAGGAAATCCAGGTGTTCCACTTCACATTCTTCGGGAATGGTCTTGACGTATTCTTCTATCGCCCGTGCTGCCTGTGTATGCCCCGTACCGATGGATGCGGACAGGATCAGGACTTTCTTCTTTGTCATGCATGATACCCTCTTTTATAAACAGCATTAGTCTAGTAGCTTATACTACTATGGTACGACAATTTGCAAGAAAAGAAAAGGGCCGTTTTTCATGCGGCCCTTCGGAATCGTACCTTATTTGTTGTTGACCAAATCTTTGAGCTGTTTGCCAGCTTTGAAAGCCGGGGTCTTGGATGCTTCGATCTGAATCGGTTCGTTGTTGCGCGGGTTGCGGCCTTCACGGGCTTTACGCTGACGGACTTCAAAAGTGCCAAAGCCGATGATCTGTACTTTATCACCCTGGGTGAGGCTGTCGCTGATAGCTTCGAATACAGCTTTTACAGCTTTTTCAGCGTCTTTCTTGGTCAAATCGGATTTCTGTGCGACTGCAGCGATTAATTCTGTTTTGTTCATGATACTAGGTCCTCCTTTAAATCGTTACATCTACGTAACGCTAACTGTCTGTATTTTCCTTCTGCCGTTCTATCTGTTTGGCTTCCTGCCAGAACGAGTCGAGCTCATCCAGCGAAAAAGCATCCCACGGCCGGCCCGACTGGCGGACCCGGTCCTCTACGTGAGCAAAGCGGCGTCGGAATTTACAGTTAGCCCGATGTAACGCACATTCCGGCTCTATATGATAGTGTCGGCATAAATTTGCAAAGACAAACAGGACATCCCCAGCTTCTTCTTCGGCGTGGACGGAATCTCCTTCGCCAAGGGCCTGACGGAATTCCTCCCATTCTTCATGGAACTTATCCCAGACGCCCTGGACATCGGGCCAGTCGAAACCGGTCTTGGCCGCTTTTTCCTGAAGTTTATCTGCAGCCAGGAGCGACGGCAGTCCGGGAACGACGCCGTCCAGCAGGTGATCATGCTGCTGGCGTTGTTCGCCTTGCTTTAATCTATCCCAGTTTAACATACTCGTACCTATGTTTTCAAGGCTTTTTTGGCTAAAAACGTAGGGATGGCGCCGAATCATCTTATCTGTGACGTCTTTTACGACATCTTGAGCCGAAAAAAGGCCTTTTTCCTGGGCGATGCGGGCGTGGATGGCGACCTGATAGAGGATGTCCCCCAATTCCTCGCGGATGCCCGCTACGTCGTGGCTGTCGATGGCATCGAGCATTTCATAGACCTCTTCGATGAGGTAGCGGCGCAAGGTCCGGTGGGTCTGGGCCCGGTCCCAGGGGCAGCCGTCTTCGCGGCGCAGGCGCGCCGTCACGTCGACGATGGGCGTTACGTCGAAGGGCATGGCCTCAGCACCGTCCCCCTGCCGCTTCCGGGCCTCTTCGATGAGACGGCACACGGCCTGGGCCATCACCGGTCCACCCGGGACGGTATGGACGACGGCATGGAGGCGGCTTTCGCGCAGCAGCAGCTCAACGATGGGCGCATAAGTCTCGGCAAAAGACTTCCCGTCCTGGCCATACGAATCCAGGGGCTTGTCGTCGCTCCCCAGCGGGATGATCTTGATTTCCATAGCAGTTCCTCATTTCCCGGCAAATATGCCTATGCCTGTCATTATAACACGGAGTCCGTCATTTGTCGCGGCCTGGCAGGAAAAAGGGCGTCCCACAGGGCCTGGCGGACATACGGGCCATAGGTCCCCTTCAGCATCGCCCCCGGCCCCTGACAGGCCGCCGTGACGATATCTGATAGGATCCGGGCCCGGGCCGGCGAAAAAGCGCTATGCCTGCCGGCCAATCCATGCAGATTCCGGAGGGTAAAGGCCGCCCGTCCATAGTCTTCCTTGACGATGAGCCAGCGCACCTGGAACAGGGCCTGTACATCGCGGTGAAAGCGGCGCAGGCCGCCGCAGCGGTCCCACCAGGCATAGAACCGCTCCTCCTGTCTGCGGCGCAGGCTCAGGCGCAGCAGGGCCACAGACGGGCGCAGATAGTGCTGGCGGTCATACGTGCCGGGAGGCTGCCGCTGCTGGAGCTGCCGGGCCCGGTCGTAATAGCCCTCGGCCTGGTCATAGGCCCATCGGGGGCGGCTGGTCAGCGGCCATTGGCCGGCCCGTTCCAGGAGGACGCCCAGGAGATAGGGATATGCCGGCTGGTCCGGCTGCTGTCGGCAGGCCGCGAGCAGTTCCCGGACCATACGGCGGCAGCGGCAGATCCGGCCGGCCTGGCCCTTCGCCTGCCCCAGGGGCAGGCCATAGAGCAGAGAGAGTTCTTCCAGTAGAGATGAGCGCAGGGACAAGTAATGGAAGTCCTGGCGGAAGTGATGAGTCGGATACATGGGCAAACCTTCTTTCTTTTTCCATTTTCCCCCAGTGTAACAGGGAAAAATGAAAAAAACCTGAAAAGCAGTGCTTTTCAGGTTAAAATTTGCTGAGAAAATCATTTTTGGCTCAGTTTCGTCAGCAGGCGGATGAGTTCGGCCTGTTCCTCCTCACTGAGGCGGTTCATGAGCGTCGAAATGCGCAGATAATGGCCGGGCAGTACTTGGTCCATGAACTGGCGGCCCTGGGCCGTGAGGCTGACCTTTTTGCCCCGCTTGTCTTCCTGATCGATGACGACCGTCGTCAATCCGTCGCGGACCATGCGCTTGACCATGGTCGTAATCGTCGCCCGGGTCACGCCGGTCTTCTCAGCCAGCTGTGACGGTGCAATACCTTCCGGGCTCTGGTGCAGGACGATCATGACCCGCAGTTTCCCCTGAGACAAGTGGTATTGCTTGGCCAGGACGTCGTTGATGGACGAGCGGATGATTTCAGCGGCCTGGGAGATGCGCAGCATGGCCAGGACCGCCGACGGTTCGATTTCCGGAATGATCCGGGCGTGTTTTTCCAATTCTTCCCGCGTCGGGAATGCTTCAAATCTCATACGTCTTCCCCTCTTTTGATTAGCTTGCTAATTAAAAGTATAAGATAAAACGAGGAAAAATACAAGCATTTTTCCTCGTTTTACGGAAATATTTTTATAACATATGCGTTCGATTTACATATTCTTGCTACGCAGGTCAGCTAAGATTTCCTGGACGCGGGCGACGGCCTGGTCGATAGGAACGACTTCCTGTTCGCCAGTCCGGCGGATCTTGATTTCGACAGTGCCTTCGGCAGCGCTCTTCTTGCCGACCGTGACCCGGACGGGATAGCCGATGAGGTCGGCGTCGTTGAACTTGACGCCAGCCCGTTCATTACGGTCGTCGAGGAGGACGTCGGCCTTGGCAGCCTGCAGGGCCTGATAGAGGTCACCGGCGATGCGGACCTGATCCTGGTCTTTGCTGCTGACCGGGACGATGGCCACTTCAAAAGGCGCGATGGCGACAGGCCACATGATGCCGTGTTCGTCGTGGAACTGTTCGATGGCAGCGGCGATAGTACGGGTGACGCCAATGCCGTAGCAGCCCATGACGTAGGGTTTGGCCTTGCCGTTCTGGTCGAGGAAGGTCGCATGGAGGGCTTCGGAATACTTCGTGCCCAGTTCAAAGACCTGGCCGACTTCGATGCCGCGGACGATTTCGACGGGTGCGCCGCAGTGCGGGCATTTGTCGCCGGCGACCATGTTGCGGATGGTCGTGACCGTCACGTCTTTGAAGTCCCGCGACGGATTGACGTTCTGATAGTGATAGCCGGCCTTATTGGCACCGGTGACGCCGTTGGGGACGTTCATGGCCGACGGATCGACGAGGACGAAGAACGTTTCATTATCCGGTTTATCGGCACCCATGGGGCTCATGTAGCCCGGCTGGAGGCCGTGGGCCTTCAATTCGTCTTCCGTCGCCGGTTCGATGACATTGCCGCCGACGAAATTCTGGACGGCGACGTCATTGACTTCATGGTCGCCGCGGACCATGCAGAGGACCGTCTTTTCGCCGTCGATAGTGAAAGCGACGGCTTTGATCGTCTTTTCGACGGGAATGTGGAGGAACTGGGCCAGGTCTTCAATGGTCGAGCAGTTCGGCGTTTCGATGAGTTCTACATCTTTGGCGTCTTCTGCCGGCATTTCGATGGCCTGAGGAACGGCTTTTTCAATATCTGCTGCATAATCGCACTTCGAGCACGATACGATTTCGGCTTCGCCGGCCTGGGCCAGGGCCATGAATTCATGGGTGTGATTGCCGCCGATCTGGCCGCTGTCGGCTTCGACGGGCTTGAAATTCAGGCCGCAGCGCGTGAAGATGCGCGTATAGGCATCGTATTCATCCTGATAGCTCTTGTGCAGGCCTTCTTCGTCGACGTCGAAGGAATAAGCATCTTTCATGACGAACTCACGGCTGCGCATGAGGCCGAAACGCGGGCGGATTTCGTCGCGGTATTTATTCTGCATCTGCCACAGCGTGACGGGCATCTGCTTGTACGAGCGCAGTTCATTGCGGACCAGGGTCGTAATCAATTCTTCGTGTGTCGGCCCGAGGCAGAAATGATTGCCATGGCGGTCTTCGAGTTTGAACATTTCCGGGCCATAGGCATTCCAGCGGCCCGATTCATGCCAGATTTCGGCCGGCTGCATAATGGGCATCATGATTTCCTGGGCGCCGATGTTGTTCATTTCTTCGCGGACGATGGCTTCGATCTTGAGTTCGACCCGGCGGCCTAAAGGCAGGAAAGAATACAAGCCGCCGCCGTTCTTGCGGATCATCCCGGCTTTCAACATATACTGATGGCTGGCGATTTCGGCGTCTGCCGGGATTTCCCGCAGCGTCGGACTATACAATTTCGATGCTAACATGAGTTAAGACTCCTTTGCAATGGTTTTTTCAATTTCTTCCAGCAGGCTGGACACGAGCCGGTCTTCCGGCACGGTGCGCAGGACCTGGCCATGAGAAAAGACGATGCCCTTCCCCTTACCGCCGGCAATGCCGAAATCGGCTTCCCTGGCTTCACCGGGACCGTTGACGACACAACCCATGACGGCGACCTTGATGGGCACGGTCAGATGAGAAATGGCCTCTTCCACTTCCTGGGCCAGGTCGATGAGGTGGACCTGGGTCCGGCCGCAAGTCGGACAGGAAATGAGGGTCGGACCGAAACGGCGCAGGCCAAGGGCACTGAGGATGGTCTGGCCAGCTTTGATTTCTTCGACGGGATCGCCCGTCAGGGATACGCGGATCGTGTCGCCGATGCCTTCGTGGAGCAGCGTACCGATACCGATGGCCGACTTGATGCTCCCTTCACGGACCAGGCCGGCTTCGGTTACGCCCAAGTGCAAGGCATAAGGCACCTTATCGGCCAGGGCTTCATAGGCTTCGATCATCAAGGGCACGTCGGAGGACTTGAGGGAAATGACCATGTTGCGGTAATCCATGCGTTCCAGGATGCGGATATGGCGCAGGGCCCCTTCGACCATGCCTTCTGCCGTCGGATGGCCGCCGCTCTGAGCCAGGATATCTTCCGGCAGGGAACCTGTATTGATGCCGATACGGATGGGGATTCCCTTAGGACGTACTTTTTCGACGACTTTGACGACATTGTCGTCAGATCCGATATTGCCCGGATTGATGCGCAGGGCCTGGACGCCGCTGTCGACGGCGGCCAGGGCCAGGCGGTAATCGAAGTGGATATCGGCGACAATGGGGATATCCACGGCCTGAACGACGGCGGCCAGGCCTTTGGCCGCTTCCATATCGGGAACGGCGAAGCGCAAGATTTCAGCGCCATACGATGCCAGGCGGCGGGCATCGACGACGGCTTCGGCCATATGGGCCGGGTTGACCGTCGACATGGTCTGGACCGATACGGGTGCATCGCCGCCGATGGTGACGCTGCCCGCCTGGACGGGAAGAGATTTTCTACGTTTCATGCAAGGCCTGCCTTTCTAAAAGCGGCTGATATCCTGAAACATGGCGAAGAGGAACAGGGAGCCCAAGAGGACGGCCCCTGTGACCTGGATGTAGTACAACGCCCGTTTCGGCATCCGCCGGCGCGTAATACCTTCGAGAATCAATAAAATAATATAGCCCCCATCGAGGAGCGGTACGGGCAGGAGATTCAAGATGCCCAGGTTGAGGCTGAGGAAGGCCGTGAACATGAGCAAATTGGCAAAGCCCGATGCAGCGACCTGACCGGCCAGCTGAGCGACGCCGATAGGACCGGCGACTTCGGCCTTTTCCCGGCCCGTCACCATATCATAGAGGCCGACGATCATGAGCTGGCAGAGCTTGCCTGTCCGCTGGACGGCCATGCCCGCCGATTCAAAGAAGCCATGAGCTTCTTTGGTCGTCATGGGCATGACGCCGAGCATGGCTTTCTTCGAGGCGCTGTCTACGTCAGGCACCATTTCGACGCCCTGGATCTGGCCGTCCCGTTCGATTTCCACGGTAACGACGGCGTGGCTGTATGGCGCGACGGCCTGAGAAATATCAGACCATTTGGAAATTTCCTGGTTGCCGATACGGACGATGCGGTCGCCGGCTGCGAGGCCCGACTGTTCGGCCGGTGAGCCGGCGATGGTCGAGCCGACGACGGCTTCCGGCGAAACGGTCACCGTACCGACGACGAAGAACAGGCCCCACAAGAGGACGATGGCCAGGACGAAGTTCATGATACCGCCGGCAGCGATGACGATCATGCGCTTCCAGACAGGTTTGCTCAGGAAAGATTTATCGTTCAAGTCTTCCTCTTCCGTCATGCCGGCGATGCGGTTGAATCCGCCAAGAGGAATGGCCCGCAGGGAATATTCTGTATCTCCGCGGCGTACACTGTACACTTTGGGACCAAAGCCGAGTGCGAACTCATCGACCTGCATCCCCGCCCACTTGGCCGTCGCGAAATGGCCCAGTTCGTGGACGAAGACGATGACACTGAAGACGAAGATCGTCGCTAAAATAGTAAGACCCACGGGAAATCCCCTTTCTACAGCAAGGAAGCAGCACAGCGGCGGGCCCAGGCATCGGCCTGGCGGATAGACGCCAGGGTGACGTCGTGCGAGACCGTGTGCCGTTCCATGACTGTACGGACAATATCAAAAATACGCGTAAAGGAAATCTCTTTACGCAGAAAAGCATAGACGGCGACTTCATTGGCCCCGTTGAGGACACAGGGCATGGTACCGCCGATGCGGCCGGCTTCATAGGCCAGGCCGATGGACGGGAACTTCTCGTCGTCAGGCGGGAAGAATTCCAGCGTCCCCAGCGTCTTCCAGTCGATGGGCCGGGCGCCGCGGACGGTCATCCGTTCCGGATAGGTAAAGGCGTACTGGATTGGCAGGCGCATATCGGGCATGCCCATCTGAGCCAGGACGGAACCGTCGATGAACTCGATCATGGAATGGATGATGCTCTGCGGCTGGATGACGACTTCGATCTTGTCGAAGGGCATGTGGAAGAGCCAGTGGGCTTCGATGACTTCCAGGCCCTTATTGAACATCGTCGCCGAATCGATGGTGATCTTGCCACCCATGTTCCACGTCGGATGCTTGAGGCACTGTTCGACCGTAATCGACGAAAATTCCGACGCAGGCCGGCGGAAATGAGGTCCGCCGGAAGCCGTGACCAGCAGTTTGGCCACTTCTTCCGGGCGGCGCCCCTGGAGGCACTGGAAGATGGCCCCGTGCTCGCTGTCGACGGGCAGGATGCGGACGCCGCGGGCTGCGGCTTCCTTCATGACCAGTTCACCGGCAGCGACGAGGGTTTCCTTGTTGGCCAGGGCGATGTCCATCCCCTTCTCGATGGCGTGGAGCGTCGGTTCGATACCGGCGGCGCCGACGAGGGACGTCAGGACGATCTGGGCGTCGCATTCATCGATGAGTTTCAAGAGGCCGTCACTGCCGGAAAAGACAGTACACGCCGGACCGACGGCACGGCGCAGTTCATCAGCCGCCTTTTCGTCGACCATGCAGGCCCATTTCACCTGATGGTCCCGGACCTGGCGGGCCACTTCCTGCCAATGGGAATAAGCGGCGACGCCGGCCAGGCGGAAGGCCTCGGGATGGGCGTCGATGACGTCGACGGCCTGGGTCCCGATAGAGCCGGTACTGCCTAAAATCAAAATATCCTTCATTCCCTGCCCTCCTTTAAATGACCAGCATCAAATAGACGTACATAGCCGGCGCTGCAAAGAGCAGGCTGTCGAAGCGGTCGAGGACGCCGCCGTGGCCAGGGATGATGTTCCCCGAATCCTTGACGCCGCAGACGCGCTTCAAGATGGATTCGACCAGATCGCCTAAAGGAGCCATGATGCCGATGATGACGCCAATGGCCAGGGCGTGGAGGACGGAGAATTTAAAGATGAGCGAAAAGATGATGGCCACGGCCAGGGTACCGACGAAACCGCCGATAGTACCTTCGCGGGTCTTGCCGGGGCTGATGGCCGGGCAGAGCTTGACTTTGCCCATCATCTTGCCGACGGCAAAGGCAAAAGTATCGCTGGCCCAGGTCGAAAAGATGAGGAGAAAGACGAAGAACCGCGCCGGTTCCAACATGACGGCGCCGAAGCTGCTGCCCATGAAGGAAGCCACAGAGCCGCTGCGCAGGGCCAGCATGGCCAGAAAGCCACAGCCGATATAGAGCAGGCCGTACAAGGTATAGGCACTGTCTACGGGCTTAATCTTGTTGTGGAAAAAGACGGTCCGCAGCATGAGCCAGAAAAGGAGGCCCAAGGCCAGGACGAGCATGACCTTGGTGCTGCCGAACCAATAAGCGGCCAGCATGGCGACGAGCCATACGGCACCGCACTTGTCGGCCGTCACGGCATGGAGCTTGTGGACCAGGTTGCCGTATTCATACCAGGCGACGAGGGATAACAGGGCCATCATGAGGAAAAACAGCCAGTTCCCTTCGTAAATCACAAAAATCGTAAAGGCACCACCGACGATGCCTGTCAGTATTCGTTTTGCCAACATATCATATACCTTCCCTGATTTATTTTAAGCCGCCGAAGCGCCGTTCCCGGCCCTGGAAGGACAAAATAGCTTCGACCAGGGTATCTTTGCTGAAATCGGGCCAGCAGAGCTGGGTGTACCAGAATTCGGCGTAGGCCATCTGCCAGAGGAGAAAATTGCTGACCCGCTTGTCCGCACCGGGGCGGATGAGCAGATCGACGTCATTTTCCGGCTCCGTATAGAGATACTGGGCCAGCGTCGCTTCGCTAATGTCTTCGGGGCGGATCTGGCCGTCCCGGACGGCTTCTGCCACTTTGCGGGCAGCCTGGGTGATTTCCAGGCGGCCGCCGTAATTGACGGCGACGTTGAGGATAAGGCCCGTATTGGCGGCCATTTCGGCTTCGGCCTGAGAAAAGGCGTCCTGCAGGTCCGGATGGAGCCGCTTCATATCGCCGATGACGTGGAGCTGCACGTTGTGTTCCTTGAGTTCCAGGAGATTCTTGCTCAGGTAACGCTTCATGAGCTTCATGATGTACGACACTTCTTCATCAGGGCGCTTCCAATTTTCCGTAGAAAAGGCATAGACCGTCAGGACCTTGATACCCAGGTCGTCGGCAGCGACGACGATGCGCTTGAGCGTATCAGCACCGGCGCGATGGCCGTAACTGCGGGGCAGGCCCTTGCGCTTGGCCCAGCGGCCATTGCCGTCCATGATGATGGCTACGTGGCGGGGAATGTTGTTCGGATCCAGCATGGCTTCGGACACGGAGCCTGCTGTTTCCTTCTTTTTGCCAAAAAAGTTAATCATGCTGTACGTCTCCATTTCGCAGGGCTGCCGCTACGGATCCGCTCATCTCCAGGCTGTCGTTGACCAAGAGGCAGACTGTGCCGTCATCCCGCCGCTGGGCGCGGATGACATAGGTCTGCTCAGGGTCGCAGTGGAAAAAGTGGCTCCGCGACAGCGTCCGCTCTATGACAAAAGGAATATTTTTTTCCTGTAATACAGATTTGGCATACCGTAACGGCATGCCAATAAAAATCCGTATATCCATCATACGGCCATGACTTCTTTTTCTTTTTTCGCTTTGATTTCGTCGATGACCTTGATTTTTTTATCCGTCAGCTTCTGGATGTTTTCCTGACCTTCTTTGCTGTCATCTTCCGTGACTTCCTTCTTCTTTTCCATCTTCTTGATGGTTTCATTGGCGTCGCGGCGGATATTGCGGATGACGACTTTCGAGTCTTCGGCAATCTTGCTGACTTTCTTGCTCAGTTCCTTACGGCGTTCTTCCGTCAGCTGGGGGATTTCCAGGCGGATGATCTTGCCGTCGTTGTTCGGGTTCAGGCCCAAGTCGGACTTGAGGATGGCCTTTTCGATTTCACCGAGCATCTTCGGTTCCCATGGGGCGATGGTGATCATGCGCGGTTCCGGAGCGGCCACATTGGCGACCTGTTTGACCGGCGTCGGCGTACCATAGTAGTCAACGGTGATCCGGTCCAGCAGCGACGTGCTGGCGCGGCCCGTGCGGATCGACGACAATTCCCGTTTCAGGGCTTCGATGGTCTTGTCCATCTTTTCTTCGTGCTGGGCAATGATTTCTTTTACTTCCATGTCAATCACTTCCTTATTTTATTTTTATAAGTATATCATACAGCTTTTAGTCTTCTTTGTCGACTACAGTGCCTAAATCTTCTCCGCTGGCGGCTTTGACGATGTTCCCCGGCTGGTCGATGTTGAAGACGACGATGGGGATGTTGTTGTTGCGGCAGAGCGTCGTAGCCGTAGCATCCATGACCTTCAGGTCTTTGTTGATGACGTCGAGATAGGTCAGATGCTTGAACATCTTGGCATCCGGATTGAGTTTGGGATCGCTGTCATAGACGCCGTCGACGCCGTTCTTGGCCATGAGGATGGCATCGGCTTCGATTTCAGCAGCCCGCAGTGCGGCTGTCGTATCCGTCGAGAAGTAAGGGTTGCCCGTACCGGCACCGAAGATGACGACGCGGCCTTTTTCCATATGGCGGATAGCCCGGCGGCGGATATACGGTTCAGCGACCTGCTGCATGTTGATAGCCGTCTGGACGCGGGTAGCGACGCCGTTCTTTTCCATAGCGTCCTGGAGGGCCAGGGAATTCATGACCGTAGCCAGCATGCCCATGTAGTCTGCCGAGACGCGGTCCATGCCTTTAGCCGAGCCGGACAGGCCGCGCCAGATGTTGCCGCCGCCGACGACGATGGCGACCTGGACGCCGAGCTTATTGACTTCGACGACCTGCTTGGCAATGGTTTCGACCGTTTCCGGGTCGATGCCGTAACCCTGTTTGCCAGCCAGTGCTTCGCCGCTCAATTTCAATACGATGCGATGATACTTTTTCGATTCCATAAAAGAAGTGCCTCCTCTGTCGGTATACAAGTCCAATTAGAAAATAAGAGAACACGGGTTGGGTGTTCTCTTATGCAATCTTATTTAGCTTGTGCCATTACTTCGGAAACAAAATCATCGTTCCGTTTTTCCAGGCCTTCACCCAATTCATAACGTGTATAACGGCGGATGTCGATTTTTTCACCGATCTTAGCGATGGCTTCCGTAACGACCTGCTGGACCGTCTTGTCAGAATCTTTGATGAATTCCTGATCGAGGAGGCAGTTTTCTTTGTAGAATTTTTCGATACGGCCGGTAATCATCTTTTCGACGATTTTTTCCGGTTTGCCTTCGTTCAGGGCCTGCTGGCGGAGAACTTCTTTTTCGTGTTCCAATACGTCAGCCGGAACTTCTTCGCGTTTGAGGTATGCCGGTTTTGCAGCAGCGATCTGCATTGCAATGTCTTTGCAGAGTGCTTTGAAGTTATCTGTCTGAGCGACGAAGTCCGTTTCGCAGTTGACTTCGACGAGAACGCCGATACGGCCGTTGCCATGGATGTAAGAATAAACCAAACCTTCAGCAGCGATGCGGTCTGCTTTCTTAGCTGCTGCAGCCAAGCCGTGTTCGCGAAGCAAGTCGACGGCTTTTTCCATGTCGCCGTTGCTTTCGGTCAATGCTTTTTTGCAGTCCATCATGCCTGCACCGGTTTTTGTTCTTAATTCTTTTACCATTGCTGCTGTAATAGCCATGAGTATTCCTCCTAAAAGTAATGTGAATTATACAGTTTGAAGAAAGGTAAGAAGCAAAGGCTCCTTACCTTTCTATAATAACCATTCAGTTCTCAAAGAACGAGTAATCTTATTCTGCTGCTTTTTCTTCAGCGGCTTCAGCACCTTCAGCGGCGCCTTCTTCAGTCTGTTCGCCCTGGTTGCCTTCGAGGACAGCGTCAGCGATCTTGCCGGTCAAGAGTTTGACGGCGCGGATAGCGTCATCGTTAGCCGGGATCGGATAGTCGATGACATCGGGGTCGCAGTTGGTGTCAACCGTAGCGATGATGGGGATGTGAAGTTTGCGGGCTTCAGAAACAGCGATTTCTTCTTTTTTCGGGTCGATGATGAAGAGAGCGTCCGGGAGTTTCTTCATGTCTTTGATGCCGCCGAGGTATTTCTGAAGTTTTTCCATTTCATGTTTGAGGAGCGTAACTTCTTTCTTCGGCAAGAGTTCGAACGTGCCATCTTCGGCCTGTTTTTCCAATGTCTTCAAGCGTTTTACGCGCTTTTCGATGGTCTGGAAGTTGGTGAGCATACCGCCGAGCCAGCGTTCGTTGACGAAGTACTGGTTGCAGCGTTCTGCTTCGTTTTTAATGGATTCCTGGGCCTGTTTTTTCGTGCCTACGAAGAGGACTTTGCCGCCTTCAGCAGCCAGGTCGCGGACAAAATTGTAAGCTTCGTCCATTTTCTTAACGGTTTTCTGCAAGTCGATGATGTAGATACCGTTACGTTCGGTGAAGATGAAACGAGCCATCTTCGGGTTCCAACGGCGGGTCTGATGACCGAAATGAACGCCGGCTTCCAATAATTGTTTCATAGATACTACTGCCATAATTGTAATTCCTCCTGTTTTTTCCTCCGCCCGGTCATCGCTCATCTTCACCCTTCCCCATGGGGAACGGGCACAGTGCTGAGCTCGCCAAGCGTGTGTATTTTAGGGTTTGGTATTCAAACCTTTGATATTATAGCATATATGACAAACAAGGGCAAGCATTTTTTCAAATGCCTGCCCTTGCTTTGAGTTGTAAGTTTGCAGTTCGTAGCGGATAATGAAAAATTTAATTCAGGACATAGACCGGTACGGTACGGCGGCCGAAGTTCATACAGGCATCGTAGTCTTCCATGCAGAGGTCGATGCGGTTGCCGAGGATGGCTCCGCCTGTATCTTCGGCCCGGGCTACGCCATAGCCGGGAATGAAGACCGTCGAGCCCAGGGGAATGACGTTGGGGTCGACAGCGACGACGCCATAACGGGCCCGCGTCCCCATGCGGGTGATGCACTGGCCGTCGCCGTCCGTCGGCAGATAGGCCGTCGCTTCCATGGTGATGATCTTCTGGTAGTGGGATACATCACCTGTGCTGGTATTGATTTCAACGGTTTCCTTAGTGCCGACTTTGCGGACCAGAGGCTGCATTTCCGAAATGAGCTCCGTCGACAGCGTTTCCTTGTCGGCGACCTGGCCGTCGACGCTGACGATGTTCAGCTTGACCCGCTTGCGGCCGTTCTGCCCTTCCTGGATGACTTTTTCTTCACCCTGGCCCAAGGTTTCATCAGGAATGCTTTCGATGGCATAGGGCACGACTTCATCTTCCGTGATGGTCTTGCGCGATACGTGGCCGATGACGATGTGCTGCCCCGCCTGGAGCGGTTTCTGGACGTCGCCATAAGGGCGGTACTTTTCCTTATTATAGCCGTACTGTTCGGCGACTTCCTGGGAATTGTGCTTGGCCGTGTAGACTTCCTGGGTCTGTCCGCGGTACTCCAGGGTGACCGGGATGGCCCGGCGCACCTTGACGTAGCTGCCGTCGTCGAGTTTCTGCGTCGAAACATCGATTTCATCGTAATCACCGATGTCGATGTTATTTTCCCGCATCAATGCCTTTTCATTGACAGCGTGGGTATATACCTGGCGGGTTTCGCCATCGGCGACGAGGGTCACTGATTTTCCCCTGTCGATGAACCCTGTCAGGGACACGATGACCAATAAGGCGATCATCGTCGCGTACATGCGTGTAATCGGTCGTTTATTCTTGAATCCAATCATGCTGAATCGTTTCCAGTCCATGCCATGCCTCCTAATGCTTTTCTTTTCATTGTAGCAAAGACCGGCAGGCTTGTCAATTTACTTGTCTTCTTCAGCAGGACACGGGCGCAGGACGACGTTGCGGAACTGGCGGGCTGCCTTCTTCCGTTCCGATGCCAGCCGTTCAGCTTCGCGCTGGCATGTATTCTGGGCGTTGACAGGCTTGCCCTTGCGTTCGTCTGCCAGGTAGCGGTACGAGCCGTCGCTGTTCATGGCATAGGCCTTGACGTTGTCGTCGAAGTATACTTTCAGGATGCGCTTGATCCGTTCTTTATGCGGCGGGAATTCGACAGGTGTCATCAATTCGACGCGTTCGTTGAGGTTGCGCGGCATCCAGTCTGCCGAAGAAATGAAGACGTCTTCCTTGCCGCCGTTGTAGAAGTAGAACAGGCGGCTGTGTTCCAGGAAGCGGCCGACGATGCTGTGGACTTCGATGTTTTCGCTGATGCCAGGCAGGCCCGGGCGGATGACGCAGATGCCGCGGACGATGAGGCGGATCTTGACGCCGGCTGCCGACGCTTCATAGAGCTTGGCGATGACGTACTTATCGAGGAGCGAATTCATCTTGGCCACGATGACAGCTTTCTTGCCGTCCTTGGCCTGAGCGATTTCCTGATCGATTTCCTGATAAATCGTTTCCCGCAGGTTGAGCGGTGCAACGGCCAGCTTATTCCACTGAGGAGGATCGGAGTAGCCCGACAAGAGGTTGAAGAAAGCCGAGGCGTCGACGCCGATGAGGGTATTGGCCGTCAGGATGCCGACATCCGTATAGATGCGGGCCGTCTTGCCGTTGTAGTTGCCCGTCGCCAAGTGGACGTAGCGGCGGATGCCGTCTTCTTCACGGCGGACGACGAGAGTGATCTTAGAATGGGTCTTGAGGCCCATGATGCCGTAAATGACATGACAGCCGGCTTTTTCCAGCTTGCGGGCCATGTGGATATTATTTTCTTCATCGAAGCGGGCCTTGACTTCCATGAGGACCGTGACCTGTTTGCCGTTTTCGGCGGCCTGGGCCAGGGCGGCGATGATGGGCGACTTGCTGCTGACGCGGTAGAGCGTCTGTTTGATGGCCAGGACATGGGGGTCCGTCGCAGCCAGCTGGATGAAGTGTTCTACCGTTTCAAAGGTTTCATAGGGATGATGGACCATGACGTCCCGTTCGGCAATGGCCGACCAGAAATCAGGCGCGTCGATGGCGGCCAGTTCCGACGACGGCTGCGGCGCCACCGGCGGATAGCGCAGGTCATCGTAGCCGTCGATGCCGACGAAGGAGAAGAAGACCTTGCAGTCCAGGGGACCCGGAATCGAATAGATGTCCCGTTCTTCGAGCTGCAGTTCATCGCGCAGGAAGTCGCGGATCATGCGCGACGACGAAGCAGCCAGTTCCAGGCGGACAGCCGCCCCTTTGCGGCGTTTCTTCAGGCTCTTTTCGACTTCCATCAGGAGGTCTTCGGCATCGTCGTCGATATCCAGGTCGGCGTCGCGGGTGACGCGGAACGGTTCGACTTCCAGGATGTCGCAGCCCAGGAAGAAGCGTTCCGCATAAGCGGCGATGACGTCTTCCAGGAAGAGGAACTGATGACCTTCATGCTGCTTGCCAGCCGGCGAAACACTGTCCGGGACCTTGATGATGCGGTCGATGACTGACGTCGGGACCGGCAGGATAGCCGTCTTGACCGAGCGGTCCCCCTGTTTGCGGCGCAAGAGGACGGCCAGGTTCAGGTTCAGGCTGGACAGGAATGGGAAGGGATGGCTGGAATCGACGGCCATGGGCGTGACGACCGGGTAGATTTCCCGTTCAAAGAAGCTTTCCAGCCACAGCCGCTGGTCATCTTCAAGGGCATCGACGCCGATGAAGTGCAGGCCGTGAGCTTGCAGCTTCTGCTGGATATCTTCATAGTAGCGGTACTGGTCGCCGACCAGCTTATGGACCATGGACTGGATGGCTTCGAACTGTTCCTGCGGCGTCATGCCGGCGATGTCGATGTGCTTGATCCCGCTTTCGACGAGGTGCTTGACGCCGGCGACGCGGATCATGAAGAATTCATCCAGGTTCGACGCTGCGATGGCGATGAAATTCAGCTGTTCCAGCAGCGGGTTGGACGGGACGATGGCTTCGCGCAGGACCCGTTCATTGAATTTGACCCATGTACATTCACGATTTAAAAAATATTGAGCATCCGTAAAATCTGCCATGATTATCTTATCCTTTCACTAATTTCGTCGAAATGCCAAAGACTTCGGCAAAGTCGACGGCCATTTTCAGGTATGTCCAGCGTTCCAGAGAAATATCGGCATCGGCCGTATAATGGACGACGAGCTCGTCTTCCCTGAGTTCCGCCCGGATGGCGCTGATTTTCCCTAAATGGCTCTTGTCCAGGGAATCGGCCAGGCGGAAAATCGCCGTCAGCTTAGCCGTAATGACCTTCTGCCGTGGCGTCAGGGAATGGTAGACTGGCGACGCTTCCTGCAAGGTACCGTCAAAGGCATAGTAGAGAACGGCGGCCAGGATTTCCTTTTCATCGTCGGCCAGGCCGAAGAGGTCCGTTTCCCTGATGAGGTTATACGTGCAGAGGTTGTGTTTGCGGATATTGATGAATTTCCCCGTTTCGTGAAAAATCGCGGCCAGGCGGAGCAGATAATTATAGCTGTAATCGAGGCCGATGAACTGGTACAGCGCCTGGAAGAGGACGTTGCAGTATTCTTCGATGCGGGCGGAATGGATGGGATCGGACAAGTACTTCTTGGCCAGGCGGCGCATCATGTCCAGGAGCAGGCCCTGGAGATGGGCCATATAATCGTTATGGGTCTTTTCGGCCACATAATACATGGTATAGCCTTCAGTAAAGGTCGTCGGCATGACGACCAGCATGTCGATATCGACGATGCGCAGCAGTTCATAATACAAGAGAATCGTCGGCATGATGACATTGGCCAGGTTCTGGGACAGGCCGAAGCGCTTCATGAGCTTGAACGGCGTGACGCCGTGGAAGGAATAGACGAACTGGCGCAGTTCATCCGGCGTGATCAGGAAGAGGCCGTTCTCACTGGTCTTGCCCATGAGGCGTGCCACCAGGTTGGCTCCGCGGCCAGACAGGACGATATACTTGATATCATACTGCTGGGCGCCTTTCCAGAGCGGGTAAAGGGTGCCGTAGATATATTCGCGCACAGCCGTCGGGAACGTCAGCTCGTCACGCTGTTTTTCCGTGAAATTTTCCAGGATGCGCAGGGAGCCGATGTGGATATTCTGCTGGAATAAGAGGCGGTCCGATTTCCAGCAGGTCAGGCCGACGCCGCCAGACGTGATGTCCAGGAGCATGACGGCTTTATCGGCAAAATTGAATTTGCCTTTCAATACATTATAATAAAGACCAAAGAACTTATAATAGATTTCCTTGGTCATGTGGATGACTTCGACGTCGAAGCCCGTACGGATATGGATCTGGTCAAGGACACTGATCAAGTTGTCGGCTTCGCTGATGACTGTCGTCGACAGGACGCGGACATCTTTGACATCATAGTCGCAAAGGAGCTGGCGGAATCCCAGCAGGACCTGACAGATTTCGTTCAGGGACTGAAAACTGACGTGATGGCGCTGGAATACCGTTTCCCCATATTTTACTTCTCGGGATACGTTTTCGATGATTTCCATATCATCCAAAGACGAGTAAGCAATGACCTTCAAGGTCATATTGACCGTCCCGATATGGATGATACCGAAAACATTCCGGGTTTGTTTTTCCATTACTCTCCCCACTTTTCTTGACGGTATAGTTGCTGTCTAGCTGATACTCCTCTTATTATACATGAAAGTCACCGTATGTATGTATATTTTTTGTAAAAATTTTCGGCATGCCTCTCTATTCTGTAGTATAATGGAAAAGGTAAACGATAAACTTGATAAACATCCGCAGAAACGAGGTATACCATGGAAAAATTAGCCATCATCGACATGGGCTCTAACTCCATCCGTTTTGTCGTCATGCAGATTGCCGACAACCAGTCTTATTCCCTGCTCTATCAGGAAAAAGAAGCCATCCGCCTGGGCCACGGCCTGAGCCAGACCGGCGTCATCAGTGAAGAAGGGATGCAGCGGGCCCTGACCTGCCTGCATGTCTATAAGCACATCATGGAAGTCATGGACATCCATGAATGCCGGGCCGTCGCGACGGCAGCCGTCCGCAATGCCAGCAACGGCGAAGCTTTCCTGAAGCGCATCAATGCCGAAACGGGCATCACCATGAACGTCATCACCGGTGAACGGGAAGCGTACTTAGGCTATCTCGGCGTCATCAACACCATCGCCATGAAGGACTTCCTCATCTTCGACCTGGGCGGTGCCAGCGTCGAAATGACCTTAGTCCGCGACGGAGAAGCCGTCCATTCCCTGTCGGTTCCCATCGGCGCCGTCACACTGACGGAAAAATTCGGCACCCAGGGCAATCCTGATTCCGAAGCCATTGCCAGCCTGATGAAATTCGTCCGCAAAAAGATGGCCGCCGTCCCCTGGATAGAGGACATCCAGCTGCCCATCGTCGGCATCGGCGGTACAGCCCGTAACTTCGCCAAAATGGACCAGCGGGCGACGAATTATGAACTGTCGAAGCTCCATAATTACATCATGCCCCTGAAACATTTTGAAAACCTCTATCATGAAATCACGACGCGGACCAGTGCCAACCGCAAGAAAATCGCCGGCCTGTCCAGTGAACGCTCTGACCTCATCGTCGCCGGTGCAGCCGTCATCAAGACCATCTTCGACATGACGGGCAGCCCGGAAATGGTCGTCAGCGGTTGTGGCCTCCGCGAAGGTTTATTCTTTGAATACTACGCTTCGTACTGCCAGCTGCCGTCACCGCGTTTCGACGACATCCTCGATTTCAGCGTCAAGAACTTCATCGGTACGCTGAGCGGCGTCATCATCAACCAGGCTCACTACGACCAGGTCACGCGCATTGCCACCCAGCTCTTCGACCAGCTCCAGCCGCTCCACGGCTACGGCCCGCGGGAACGCCTCCTGCTGCAGACAGCCGCCCGCATGCACGATGTCGGCAAGATCATCAACTTCTACGACCACGCCCGCCATTCGGCCTTCATGATCGCTCATGCCCCGCTCTACGGCCTGACCCAGGTCGAACAAATCATTACGGGCTTCATCGCCGGCTTCCATCACGGCATCAGCCGCAAGATCATCCGGGCCTACCGTTACGCCAACATGGCCTCTGCCGAAGACTGGATCATGATCCGCAAACTCTCGACCATCCTGGCCCTGGCCGAAGCCTCGGACCTGACGTATGAACAAATCGTCACCGACGTCGAAGTCACACTGGCCGAAAACGTCGCCGTCATGATCATCACGACGGCGCCGGGCTCGACGTACAACGCCGCTGACTACGAAATGAAACAACTGAGCAAACAATTCAAAAAAGAATTCGGCGCTTCCCTGCTCCTCGTCTGGAAGTAAGGGTCCGGATAAAAAAAGGGGCTGTCGCACATGCGACAGCCCCTTTTTACTCTTATCGCCGCATCATGTCTTCGGCCGTGACGTCAGGATGATGGTACTGGTCCTCCGAAAGGACCTGTTTACCATGGACGGTGACGGCCTGCTGGGGACACCAGTGGACACAGGCCAGGCAATGGCTGCAATGAGAGCCGATGACGGCCCCTTTCGCCGTACAGATGATATTGCTCACCGGACAGATGCGGGCACAGAGGCCGCAGGCAACACAGCGTCCCCCATCGACAGCTGGCGTCAGCCAGCGTTCCCCGGCATGGCGAATCAGGCCCAGGTTCATGAGCCAGGCCGACAGCGACGAATGGATGGCCGTCGTATCCCGGACCTGCCCGCGTATCTTATTGGCTGCGGCAGCGACCAGTTCATCGGCGTGGTCCAGGCGGTTCATATCGTAGCGGATATGGCGCCGCGACGCAATAGTACTGTTGGCGATCATCGGCAGGACAGCCCCGTAGGACAAAGAACAATGTTGACGCCGGAGAATCCGGTCCATCGTCCTGAGCGACCGGCCAGGCGCACTGCCGCAAGTAGCAATGCCATAAAAATAGGTCGATTTCTGGAAACGGACCTGTCTGATGAAATCCTGTACAGGTTCGGGAAGATCCCCGAAATAGACGGGAAAGACAAAGCCGATGATGCGATCCTGGATACGCTGGCACCGTTCATGGATAGCCGAAATCGGCACGGCCGTATCGCCAGTCAGTTCAGCCAGCTTCTTGGCCACATATAATGAATTTCCCGTTCCTGAAAAGTAAAGAATCATAAGGCTCACCTCAGAGACCGCACTGCCAGTTTCCCGCTTGCAGGCGGACGGTATTTTACATCCATTATATCATGAAACCCTGTCATTTGTCTTGATACATTTGTCTTTACACGTAACCGCGCTCGCAAAGGCTGACGAAGGTCCCGTCGCCGATGATGATGTGGTCGAGGACGGGGATTTCCATGATCTGGCCGGCGTCGGCAATGCGCTGGGTCACGACGATATCCTCGTGGCTCGGTTCGGGGTTGCCTGACGGATGGTTATGGACCAGGACGACAGCTGCGGCATTGTAGCGCAGGGCATAGCGGAAGACTTCCCGCGACTTGGCCAGGCTGGCATTGATCGTGCCGATGGTCAGCGTGCGATAGGCGATGAGCTGGTTCTTCGTCGATAAATAGACGGCGCCGAACTGCTCTTGCGGCAAAAAGCGCAGATCTTCCATGACATAGCCGGCAATGGCCTGGGGCGTACTGAAGTCAGGCGCCGCTTCCTTTACGTGCTGCCGGGAAATACGCCGTCCCAGCTCGACGGCGGCACAGACCGTGACGGCCTTATCCGTCCCGATGCCGGGAATCTGACAGAGGTCGCCGATGCTGGTATCACTGAGATAACAAATATTTTCCCCTAGCAGGGAATGAAGGACCTGCCGCGACACATCGAGGACGGATTGTCCCTTCGTACCCGTCCGCAATAGAATCGCCAGCAAATCCTGGTCGGTCACAGCCGAAGGACCGTGACGGAGGAATTTTTCCCGCGGTTTCTCACAAACAGCGAGGCTGCGGAAAGGGTCGCTCATACATGGACCTTGGCTTTGTGGAACAACTTGCATACCTGGGACAGGGGCAGGCCGACGACGTTGGTATAGGAACCATTGATCTTATCGACGAAAGCCGCAGCCCGGCCCTGTATGCCATAGGCGCCGGCTTTGTCCAGCGGTTCCCCAGAAGCGACATAGGCTTTGATTTCCTTTTCACTCAGTCGTCGGAACCAGACTTTCGTTTCGACGACCTTCGTGTATTCCTTATGGCCATTGATCAAAGCGATGCCCGTATAGACAGAATGTTTCTTACCGGACAATTCCCGCAGCATCTCGACGGCAGCGGCTTCATTGCGGGGCTTGCCCAGCATTTCCCCATCGATGGCGACAATCGTATCGGCGCCGAGGACCCACTGTCCCGGGAATTTTTCAGCTACATCGCGGGCCTTGCCCAACGCCTGGGCCTGGACGTATTTTTCCGGATTCTTTTTCTTCGGTGATTCTTCACTGTACGTACTCGGATTGACCATATAGGCGACGCCGATCTGCGTCAGCAGTTCGCGGCGACGAGGCGAACCAGAAGCTAAGATGAGCATGTAATAATCCCTCCTAAATTATTGAAGATGACGAAAGAGAATGGCTGCTAGGATGACGCCGATGATGCTGAGCATATTCGGTGCCAGATGGATGCCAAACTGCAATTCCATGAGATAGAGATTGAGGTGAATATTCTGGATATTCAAGATTTCATAATGCTGCGTCAGGGCCGGCAGGATACCCTTCAAGGCCGGAACAGCATACAGGGCCTCTCCGACGATGCCACCGAGGATACCGCCGACGATGAGGAAAATAAAGAAGAACAACAGACTATGTGAGCCAGGGGTTTTCATGGCCTACCTCCATTATACACGCAAGATACGAAAGGGCCGCCCTTTCTCATGAAATTCTAATCCATTCTGAGAAAGGCAGCCCCTTTTTTAATAATCGCTTATTGTTTTTTCTTTTTCTGCATCTTAGCCCAGGTGTCGCGGAGGCCGACGATGCGGTTGACGACCAGGTGGTCTGCCGTCGTATCGGGATCAATGACGAAATACCCCTGGCGCAGGAACTGGAACTTATCACCGACATGATACGTTGCCAATGCCTTTTCGGCCTTGCTGTGGTATACGTCGAGGCTGTGGGGATTGATCTGGTCGAGGAAATCCGTGCTTTCCCCTTCTTCCTCGCTGCCGTCGTCCTTCAAGAGATAGTCATAGACGCGGGTTTCGACGTCGACAGCATCTTCGGCATTGACCCAGTGCAACGTCCCTTTGACCTTGCGGTTGGCATTGGCACCGCTGCCGCTCTTGCTTTCCGGGTCATACGTGCAGTGCAGTTCGACGATGTTGCCGTCTTCGTCTTTGATGACTTCTTCGCATTTGATGATGTATGCATACTTGAGGCGGACTTCCTTGCCTGGAGCCAGGCGGAAGAACTTCTTGACCGGTTCTTCCATGAAGTCGTTGCGTTCGATATAAAGGTTCTTGCTGAACGTCATTTCGCGCGTGCCCATGGCTTCATTTTCCTGATTGTTGTCGGCCGTCATCGTTTCCGTCTTGCCGTCAGGATAATTGGTGAGGACGACCTTAATCGGGTCAATGACCGTCATCAGGCGCGGTGCTTTCATCTTCAGGTCTTCGCGGATGCAGTATTCCAGGAGGGAAATATCGACCATGCTGTCCGCCTTGGCGACGCCGATGCGTTCGCAGAAGTCACGGATCGATTCCGGCGTATAGCCGCGGCGGCGGATACCGGAAATCGTCGGCATACGGGGATCATCCCAGCCGCTGACGATGCCCTTTTCGACGAGGAGGCGCAATTTGCGCTTGCTCGTAATCATGTTGGTGACATTCAGGCGGGCGAATTCGATCTGCCGCGGTTTCTGGCCTTCCGGATCGTCCCAATCTTCGAGGACCCAGTTGTACAGCGGACGGTGAGCTTCAAATTCCAAGGTGCAGATAGAATGGGTAATGCGTTCGATGGCGTCCGATACGGGATGAGCGAAGTCGTACATCGGATAGATGCACCATTTGTCGCCTGTCCGATGGTGCGAAGCATGGACGATACGGTAAAGGACCGGATCGCGCATGTTGAGGTTCGGGCTGGCCATATCGATTTTGGCGCGCAGTACCTTTTCGCCATCGGCGAACTTGCCGGCTTTCATATCTTCAAAGAGCTGCAGGTTTTCTTCGACGCTGCGGTTACGGTAGGGACTTTCCTTCCCCGGCGTATTGAACGTGCCGCGGTATTCACGGATTTCATCACTCGACAAATCGTCGACATAAGCCTTGCCCAGACGGATCAGCTTCTTGGCGTATTCATAGAGTTTATCGAAATAGTCCGACGCATAGAACATGCGGTCGTCCCAGTCAAAACCGAGCCATTTGACATCGCGTTTAATCGATTCTACATATTCCGTATTTTCTTTCGACGGATTCGTGTCATCAAAGCGGAGATTCGTTATTCCGCCATATTTCTTGGCAATGCCGAAATTCAGGCAGATCGACTTGGCGTGGCCGATGTGGAGATAGCCATTCGGTTCCGGCGGGAAACGGGTATGGACCCGCTTGCCATATGTATTCTTTTCGTTGTCTTCATCGATAATAGTTTCAATAAAATTTTTGGTCGTTTCGTTATCCATCGATGTATCTCCCTTTCATATATGTATAAATGCCTTCAATATCACATTATAACCTAAACATGGCTTGCTTTGCAATGTTCTGCTACAAATTAAGCAAACTAGCGGTTTTTATCGAATCTGGCAAAAGTTGATTGATTTATTTTCACGTAGTTTCATTTCTTTTTTTTGACGAATTTTTGACGGCAGGCTGATGTGACATAAAAAAAGCGGCGTCCACTCACAATGGAATGGACGCCGACTTTTATTTTTATTAGTGTTTTATTGGTTTTGAGCCGGCATTGTTTTAGACAATGCGAATTTCACGGCCCAGATAGCTCCATTAATAACAAGCGGCAGGACGATTTTGTCGCGGAGCATATTCCAGCCTGTCTCCGACTTGCTCTGCTCCTGAATCTGTGCTGTGAATTTATCAGCGACAGCTTCAACTGCCGGCAATGCATTGGTTAAGATGTTCCGTGTCAGGTCGTTCTTCATGTCTTCCGTAACAACATCTACATCCAAAGCATCTACAATGCTATCTCTGATATCTGTCCATTTACTCATAGCTAGTTCACTCCTAAAATTTTCTGTTCGTAATCAGTAATTCCGCGAGCTACAGCGCGGGCCAAATCATCCTGATTGTTTGCCAAAATCTCTTCGTCACCGGGGTTAGAAATAAAGGCAAGCTCAACTAGGACGGCTGGCATATCTGTATTGGTCAAAACATACAACCCATTAACACCAGGGGTCGCAATTTTTACGCCTCGATCAGTGGTATCAAGGGCATCGACCAGCTGGTTCTGGATGCAGTCTGCAAGCATACTGCCGCGATAGCTTCCGGCGCAGGCCCATGTTTCAGTGCCACTGGCCTCTTCTGCGTCGGAAGCATTGCAGTGGATGGACACGAAGATGTCGGCATTACTGCTGTTGGCGGTTTCACAAATTTCGTACAGGCTGTCAGATTGGAGCAGTTCCGCTTCTACGCCTGCCGCATTTAGATAGCTTGCAGCGGATTTGCCAACGGCCAATGCTACATCACACTCGCGAAGACCAGTTGCATCATTTACGGCCCCGGGATCCGGATTACCATTAGGTGCATGGCCAGGATTCAAAAATACTTTCATTTCAAATCATCCTTTCTTGTGGTGGCGGACTTTACAGTACCGCCGATATAACCGAGAAGCCCCGACGCGATGGACATTGCCAACTCATTCAAGGCATAAAAAATCGCCAAAATCAAGGCTGTGACAAGTCCGATGATGACGAGACAATCTGCAATATTCACTTTTTCAAACATTTCCATCACCTACACATGCTGCAACACCGACGTCAGCACTGACGCGAAAATGCCGACTACAGTCACGCTCGTTCCGAGTGTCCAGCAGATGTCGTGCTTCAAATCGTCTATACGGTGATGTGCGGACTTTCCGGATTCGATGGCTTGAACAACTTCGCGGTTGAGATTTGTCAGCTGCAACTCAATTCGGTCCAGTCGGGACATTAATTCATTGTCATTCATAGATACCTCCTTATTAGTTTATTAGTTACTAAGTTATTGTTGTGATAGGCGGTGGCCTTGCAGTCTTAGTCATATGGTATCCTTTCATTGAGGTGATTTTTCATGAAACTACCAAATGGATACGGGAGCATCACAAAACTACCTGGAAATCGTCGTATATCATGCGCAGGTATAACAATCTAATCTTTTATCATTCTTTCTTCCCTACGCAATTTCCTTCTGTGTCAATCATCCACCCCATAGCATCAAGTACCTTGTCAATATCTTCTTTGTACTTAGGGAACTTTGCAACAATGTTGTTATACATCAGTTTATGTAAGATAATCTGGTACGCCAAATATTTAGCCATTCGTAGCCCCTCTTTCTATTAAGGTATTTATGGCGTCCTCAAGAACGGCGAGGCGCTCGTCGACTGTGGGGGTTTCTTTTGTTTCTAGTTTTACATCGGTAATGACATAACTGTCTTCATTTTCAGTAATTGTGTAGTTATTCTCGTTGCACCATAGGGCCATCCTTGTATATAAGGTACTATCAAAAGGTGTTTTAGGCATACTATAGCCTATTTTAAAAGCATTTTCCATGTTATACCCCCTTACCTATCGCCAGTAAATAACAATCATTACTGCCTGCATTTGTAAAAGATGTTTTTGAAGTATTTTGAAACTGAGGTGCATTACTCCCAGTTAGATACTGTACAAATACACGAGGAATGTTTGAAAAAGGTTTAGGATATGTATAAGTTGCACCTGCTTTAATCCATGTATAGAACATTTGTAAACCATCAAAGCGTGTAAATCCACCAAAAGCCCCTTGTATTGAATAATATGGATAAAATAAAGTTTTAATTTCTTTCCCATATATACTTACAGAAACTGCACCATTTGAATTATCATAATATAATGAAATTCCCCCGGCAGGATTATTATTTTTATCCACCATTGATAGCTCAACATACTTATCATTATCTTGTTTTACACCACTACGCATAAAGAAAAAGCGGTTATTATTCTTATCTGAATGTGAGAGTAAATCTGTAAACCTTTCTGAGGACGAAGATGTTGCGAGCATACTTTTCTCTTGTATCGTTATCCCCTGATTAACGCCATTTATCCCTAAAGAACCTGTGAGCGCCCCACCAGACAGGGGAAGAAAATTAGAATCTACATATCCCCGAAATGCCGCTACGTCGATGGCCTGCCCCTTATCGTCTTGAGATGCTTTAGTAGCGTGAGCGACGTTATTGACGGTTACCGTAGATTTCGACGCGTCTTTATGGATAAGCGTAAGGGTTGCATCGGATACGGTAGCCGATACGACAGCACCATTTACCTCACTTTTAGTGTAGTAGTTCGATAAGTCAACAGTGCCAGCCTGGTCATCCCAGCCAGAGCCATTCCAGACGACGTTGTCCCCGGCGCGGATAGCCGTTCCGTTCGCGTCAGTCCCGCCTGCCGCTTTGATGTTATACATATCACCGACACTCTGCCCGGAGGCAGGCAGCGCTGAAAAGGATGCGACGGATCCGCGATATTTTACTGCACTTGTCAGCGATTGCAGGCCGTTGTTGACCTGAGTCTGGATGTTTTGGCACGATACCAGGGCTGTTTTCGCGTTTGTCTCACTCGTAGCTGCGGCAGTCTGACTGGATTTTGCCGCCGATGCACTGGACGCTGACGCCGACGCTGACGATGCGGCTGCGGTCTGGCTACTCTTTGCGTTGGTTTCCGATGTTTTTGCTGCACTGGCAGAGCTGGCGGCATCGGACTGGCTTGTTTTAGCTGCTGATGCACTGGACGCGGACGCCGACGCCGACGATGCGGCTGCGGTTGCTCGGTCTTTACTGTATAGCGCCCATGATTTCGACGATTGCGTTTTCCCTGTTGAACTGTCAGAGTCAGTGGCTCCGTCGGGCGAACTTCCCGATTCTGCCCATGCCTTAGCGGCGTCTCGGGCCGTAATTCCTTCATTTGCGATTGTCCGCGCATTATCAATGGTGATGTATTTCGATGCATTAGTGTCCCAGTAGTACCACTTACCAGTATCTTCCGCAATGTACACGGCGGCTACATCACCAGTTTTCGGCAAATCGGCTGCGCTTTTTACATACACCCGGCCCCCGTTCATAGCGTCATACAAGGCATCGAAGTTATTAATGATGTAATCCAAGATACCCATGTTATCCGAGGTCGCCAAGGCTGTCTTTTTCCCGTAAGCGCCGGGTCGTATGATATTGTCATTATTATCCCGGATTTCTCCGGGCTGAAAAGCTTGTCGTTTCATAGTTTTCTCCTAATCAAATTCATCCAAATTTATTATTAATATATTGGTTGTGCCTTCCAAGGGGTCTCCGGATGAAGCATCAATCCTTATGCTATTTTCAGATGGGAAACTTACACATTGGAAATATGGATTATCTGATTCAATAGCACCTATCTTGAACGACCCTATTAAAACACCAATTTTATGGTTATATGTTTTAATCAAACTAGTTTTAGGGCTTCCAGGTGGGTAATATATAATATCTAAAACTCGCAGATATTTTAAATTACTATTAAAAATTTCATCTTTGTTTTTATTAAATATCTGCAGCCCTAATTTAGAATTACCAGTATATGTTTGATAATCAAACATATACACAGAAACAGCATTATTCAATTCAAAAACTTGATGTCCGTTAATCCCCGCAATGCCAAGATAAAATACGTTTTTTGCTTGAAATCCATAAAAATCAAAATTAGGATTGGTACAAGAAAAAACACAGGCAGGATGCCCATTGAGAGGAAATATACCCGTGCCCCCAGTTGTATCTGAATACTTACCGGCATAATAGCTAATAGCATTTTGCGGAAAACCTTCATTATCATAATGAGGAACAATAGGTATGTTTTTTTTAGATTGTGTTAATGATATGTTTTTATATGTATCGTTGATAATAGTTATGCCTTGAGCATTAGTCACTTGGATATAGTTAGACAATTTAGCCACCCTTATTATTGTTTACAAACAAAATCCGTAATATAAATCAGCTCCATTTTTTTTCACCCAAGCGTCGTATAAATCCGGATTAGGATACCTCCAACTTATTTGATCTTGGGTGATTGTAATTTCAAGCTGCGCTGCGTTAAACGTGGATCGCCATAATACGAATACAAAAACTTTTGATTTATTGGGATTAACTATTTTTGCGAGTCCCGATTTTGTTTGCGTTGATATGATGCCCCCTAGTCGTACAAGTCCGTCCGTGATGTCTAGTGCTTTTGCGCCAGTTTCATTAAAAACTTGCAACCCAACACTCATTTTATTTCCTCCAATTCGTGTAAATATTTCATCACCACACCCCTATCCTCACTCGAAGGACATTGTTATCGTCATACACTTCAATCAGGTTGTCCTTTATTTCGACACGCGCTCCGCTGGTTTTTGTCCGCAGTGTTCCGATGGTTGCGGTAATAGCCGAAAGGCTGCTGACGTCCATTTTATCGGCTGTGACAGCATGAGCGGCCAGCATTTTACCAACGATAACGTTGTTGTCGATGGTCGTTTTCCCGGTGATATGGACCTTGTTCCCATCAATCAAGATAGATTCTTTGGATATATTAATCTGGTTGACAACATCATCTGCTTTGACCCGCAAGTTGATGGCATCATTGAGCTGTGTCAGGGCCGTGTAATTCTTATAGCCATCTGCTTGATTTAGATTGTCAGTAATGATTTTGACTGCTTTGCCAGCCTCGCCCCCGCTGGCAATTGTTTCTTGGATAGCCTGGTCGACTTTTGCCAATGAGATAGACTCATTCTTAATCATGTCGCCGTCAATTTCAATTTTGACAGTAACACGGGACGAAGCTGATTTTTCGCCCTCCCCGAACATATCATAGTAAGCAACGCAGACGTCATAAATTCCGGCTTCACAGGTATAAGAAAGGCTATTATTCACCGTCCGGACATTAGCATCATCATTAATATAAACGTTCATGCCGGCACATCCGGCAGGGATGGCTTCGGCTCGAACCCCAAATCCACCAAGTGACGCGGTCAAGATAGGCGCTTTGGGCGTAGGCGGCAATGCCTTATTGTACTTCAAAATGGCAGCATCACTATATTTGCCCAGTGCATTCCGGGCATAGAGATACAATTTACCCTGGCGGCTGGTCAAAGGTATTGTTACTGCAGTACTGTTCGTTCTGGCAAGCATCCCCTCAGTTTCGGCTCCAGGATGAGCGTCGTATCTAATTTCATAGTATGCAACATCTGTATTGGTAACTTCATTCCAAGCTACAGTGGCCGCACTGCCAAACTCAATGGAAAAGTTATCGGGAACATTGGGAATTGTCGTTTTCATGGCCACCAGAATATCGACGGAAGGCGCCGTATCTGGCGATGTCGAAATGCCCCATTCATCTTTGGTGCAGACGCAGATTCGATAGGTATCCCCTACGACAGCTTGCGGAATGACGACCTGGTTCTTGCCACTGCCACCAAAAATCCATTCTCCATCGAAGCCCGCTTTGTCGGCGGCAGTCCCTTCTTTGATGGTGACGTTCTGGGCCTGCTGATGGTCTGTTTTATACCACACTTCGCCGCTCAGGTAGCTTTGCAGTTCCGGCGGTGTCCAGGAGACTACCAGGTCATACCGTGCGACGCCATCGGGCATCTGGCGATAGCGGTTGTAAGCCCGCAGGCCAGATACCGGCGGGATATAGTACGCCATGATAGTATACTCATAAGCCTTCACATCGGCCAAACTCTGGTTTCCTGAGCCGAAAATATTATAGGAGGCGAATTTGAGCCAGATTTTCTTGCCGACGTCTTCCTTTCGGAACGGGACATGCAGCAGCGTTGCATCTAACCGGGCAAAGGGCACGCCGGCAGCATGAGCGACGGCCGATGTATTATACTGCCCTCGGATGCATCCAGTTAGCTGCCAATGGCCATTGGTAAGCAGGTTGGCTGTTTGATATGACAAACACTCTCCATCGAGCCAGCAAAGCGTGTTTCCTCGCTGGGCATCCTGTTCAGATCCAGACAACAGCGTCCCATTGACGGCGACTTCGATAGTCGTTGCGCCTTTGGCCACAGCGGCCGCTAAGTTCCCTATCCGTGCTGTATTGGTAATTTGACCAGCCAAGCGGTAATGTTCGTTGTCATCGCTGACGAAGACATCACAGCCGCCCCACATATCTGCCGTACCTTTAGCCCCGATCCAGAGTTCTAAGCCATTTTGTGTAAGGTCTGCCGGCGGCTGTAAGATGACGGGCTTTGCAGTATCAGGTGCCGGCTGATTGTAATTGATATACGGGCGGTCCGTTTCATGGACATCATATGTCGCTTCGCTGTACTCCCCATCAGGCCGTGATATGGCCGTGAAGGTCAGCAGGCCGTTCGTTCCTTCCGTGACGCTGTCAATGAGCACGACTTGCTTGTTCAGGCCACAATTCACGTCCGTCAACGTGACCAGGTCGCCAACTTCGAGCCGGCAGAAAGACCAGTCTAACTTGAACGTGTATTTGTTCCGGCTGTATTTGCCATTCCTGGCCAAAGATTCTGCCAGTTTTACAGCCCGTTCTTTCGTGTAGAAATAATGAGCCTGCGTCGTACTGGCTTGACGAAGACCATAATCTACAATGTCATCTGTAACAGCATAGCTGACAGTTTCCTTCTCATACCCATTGGTTCGGTTGATGAATTCTACGGGGAACTGATTATAGACTTCGCTACTGTCTTTACGCTGATAAGTTACCAGCGCCCCGCCAGACTGCGGGATAAAGTCGTCTGCTGTAAGGTTATACAAGATAGTCCGGTTCGGCGTCCAGGTGTCATAGGTCCGATCATCCAGAGGCACGATTTTAAAAGTGTCGTTCGACCAGAAGACATAGGCGTTCGTCAAGGTCGCAATTTCATTGATGATATCCCTGGCACTTTTCGACTGCGTTTCATCGGGCGGCGTAGAAATGAGGAGGTCCGCAGCAGCGCAGTATTTCCGGTAATTGTCGAGGCCGATAATTTCTACCTTACTCAGCCCGACTTTATCCAGGACATAGCGGATATAGTCGGCCGGATTAACGTCGACGCCATCACCCGTATTTAACAGTTTGCCGGCCACTTCAAAATTATAATTTGGCATACTGCCGCTATCTCCTAAGTCGATGACGCCGGCCATATAGGCCAATCCAGTGTACGGCAGAGCCTTGTCTGGATGCTTACCAGTAACATAGGCCCAGGGTTTCTGGTCCTGTGTCCCTTTCCACAGCGTCATCTGAATATTCGAATCTGGATAATTGTAAATTTCTTTACCAACCCAAACTCGTTTGACGTCGCTGATAGGGCCTTCACAAAGCCCCATCAAGACCGCTACCGTATAGGTATAAGAAATCGTGACTGTCTTGCTGTGGCCACCTTTGCCGCTGCGCTGTGTTTCCCGGTGTTCATGAGCCGTGAAATCATCATAATAAATGACGTTGCCGCTGACACGGGTTGTCCCTAAAATTTCCGGGACCGGCGCGCCGTATTCGGCCGTACTGACCGTAAAGTCTGCGATTTTATTGCCTCGAATCGTCGTTGTATGGCCGCGAAAAATACTCATTATTTCACCCCCTTGAACCGATAAATACCGCGAAGCCGGCTTTTCCCATGGGCGCCCAGGAACATGACGTCATTCAGATCTGACAAAATAACGCCCTGGTCAATGACAGCATGAATAATCTGATTATTGCCGATATAAATGCCGCCATGGGACACACATCGGCCAAACTGATACATCAAAAAATCACCGATGGCCATATCCGCCTCGGTGATAGGTACACAATACTTTTTCACATAAGATAAAAACCATTCTTCACTATGGTGCAGATGCCACTCGTTTGAGTATGGAGCAATTTCAATGGCTCCCATCTCAATCAAACCGGCATCTTCCAGGGCTCCAATTAGCAACATCCCACAATCAACCCCAATACCTTTGACCCGGGCCTGGTTGACGTGAGGCGTTCCCAGCCAGGGCATGGCCGCTGCTGCGATTTTTTCGCCATCTGTCATATGAGCACTTCCTTTCTGGGTACGAAGGGCGCGATAAGGCAGGTATCGTCCGTGTCTTTACTGGAGATAACCTGGCTCTTGTCGTTCGCCGAATAGGTTCCCTGCGGGTAATACTTCCGGATAGGAAACTGCATATTGAGCCCTTGTGTTTTGGCCTTGACACTCAGTTGCAGTTTGATACCGCCAGCACTTTTGACTTCGGCCGTCCCACCAAAAAGAGAGATGCAGCCAACAATGGTTTTATCCCGGAAGAAACAACGGCGAAGCTGGAGCTTTGCCCGGTCCAGGATGCCATCATGAGCCGCCTGCAGTACGGGGACACTGCCAATCAAGTCCTTCGTATCCGCATTGATAGTAATGGTCATCGTGTCGACAACAACACTGCTGTTCAGCTTGATTTGGTCCCGCTTGATGAGCAGGGCATTGTGCTTATAAACATGGCCATCGTAAGGGATGTCCATGTCCGTATCGGCGTAGTAGTATGTTGCCCCGTTGAACAGAGTCAGTTCGTAGAGGTCACAGGACGTCATATTCTTTGCCGTATTCAGATATGTTTCCAAGTCTTTTGCTACGGTTTTCATGTCATCACCTCACCGTTACGAGCTTGAACGACTTCGTCTTGTTGATGTTTTGGAAAACTTTTTCAATAGTCAGGCCGTCGTCCTTGAACATGACTTTCCACCAGTATGTATAGCTGGCCTTGACGATGGCCGTTGCGCCTGGAGCTGTCTTGAAGACGATGCAGCCATTCACGACCGAGTAGGCCGAGCTTTTCTGTAATTGGCCATCGACCCACACCGTGACGTTTTCAATGTATTCCACAGGTTCTACATAATCGCCCATGGCCATGATGGCCTGATAGGTGCCCACCGTCACCATAGGAAGTTGACGATTCTTTTCCTGGTAGTCTTCCGGGTCTTTCCATAAGAAAGGTTCAAAGGCGCCCTTACAGAGCGCCACAAACCCCAACAGTTTACGATATTCGTCATCGGTTAAATAGACAAACTTCGTTTCGATGGTCCAGTTCGGCAGCAGTAAGTTGGTCATCGTCCGGACCTTGCCGCTGCCGGATGTCTGCACTTCGGTGTTCCAGCTCATGGCTTTCGTACTGGACCAGCTGAGCTTATTCAGTTCAATCGGAAATTTCCGTAAAGCCATTAGAATACACCTGCTTCCGTTGCAAAATTACGGTCATTTTCAAACAGTGCCTGCCGGATGGTATCCAAGCCCCCATTACGGAGGAAATCCGTAAAGGACGACGAGTCCAGTGTACTGACATTCATGGACACGTTATTGACCGACTTTTCATGATCAATCAATCCGAGCTGTTCAAACTTATCCCGGGACAGCGGTAAAACGGCTTCTTCGTAGTGTCCTTCGCCAATCATGGCAATCGTATCGCCTTTGGTGATACCGCCAGAAGCCAGCTTCGGTCCATTCCATGGAGCCGAAGCCAAGGACGACTGCTTGTCACTCCAGGTGGAACCGCCTTTAGATAAAGCCCCCAGGCCCGTAAAAGCCGACGTCATGGAGCTGCTAAGGGCAGCGGCTGTGCCAGCAGTCATAAGTCCCATAGCTACCCCCGCAGATGCCGGGTCGAGGACTAACTTGAAGAAGGCCGCTGGTCCTAAAGCCGCTGCCATAGAAGCCCCTTCAGCTGCGGTTTGGGCTACAGCCGCTGACGTCTGGGACTTCGCCATGGCACTATTGACCAGCATCCCCGCCAACTGCTTAGCGTAAAACTCGACGATGACTTGAATCAGCGATTTCCCCAAATTCTGGAAGGCCTGCCCCAGTGTCTTCGTCCCCATGATAGTATCTGTAATGGCCGAACTGAGACCGCTGAACGCCTTATCATACAAGTCAGCCACCATTTGCGCCGTTGTCGCATGAGCGGCCAAATACGTTTCCTGATAGGTTTCCATCATTGCCTTCTGGGCTTCGTAGTCGTTGAGCCGGATAGCATTGGCATCACTCAAAACAGCCTGCAGCCGTTCTATAGATACCTGATTCTTGGCTTCTTCAATATCGGCCTCGATGTCCTTGGCCTGCTGGAAGTAGGCCGTTTTCTGGTCGATGAATTCCTTGTACTTGGCCAGCTCTTCGTTATAAATTTCCTTGGCAAAGGATAAACGGCCATCGGCCGACACTTCATAGGCAATGTTTTCTTCGTCCAGGGATTTTAGGAACAAAGCTTTCTGTGATTGAGTCATGCCTGCGTAGTCAGCAGAATACTGCTGCCATTTCGATTGGATAGATGTAATAGCCTTATCATAATCGGCTTCCATCTTGCTCAGTTCCTTATCGCTGGCCGTGTCAGTCAGAGCGGGCGCATTGGTCTTCTTATCGGCGGCCATGGTGACCGCCTTTTCTCTAATCTGCGCTTCCTTCTGCGCATCAGCTTCGACAGCTTTCAGATGTTCCTGGGCATACATGGCGTCCAGTTTTTCCTTGTCTTTCTGATAGTTCGCATTGAAGGCCTTGGACTCATTCAATTTTTCGTATTCTTTTTGAAACTTACGGTCTGTCAGCTCGACCTGCGTTGCCGTAGACTGGGCATAACTGTCATCAATCTGCTGATGGGTCTGGAGTGCCTGGTCAGCCATCTTCTTGCGATAATTGACCATACGCTGAGCAAAATCGTTACTACCCATTCCACCGGCCCCTTGAGCCTTGACCTGATTGTAGTTAGATTGAATCTCGGCAGCATATTCCGCCTTATCGCTGCCACCGTAATAGTCAGCTACGCCAGCCCATACATCACCGCCATTGGCGTTGATTTTGTCCTGTAACATGGCTGCCCCAGCCAAGGCATTAGAATAAACGTTGCTCTGGTAATCAGGATACAAGTCGCTAATCTTCACGCGGCCGCCATTGCCATCGGCAACGTCCTGGTCTCCACTGAGAATCTGCATCATACCGCCGCCGTTACCGCCAGACATGGTAATCCCACTGACCGTATTGCCACCACTTTCTTTCATGGCCAAAGCTAACAGCAGCGCCGGATCCTGATTGTAGGCTGAAGCCGCGGCCTTGATGGCCTGCGTATAAACGCTTTGGTCCCAGTTGAATTGAGGCTGACGTGCTTGATGTCCACCAGTATCTGAGAAGCCGGCATATTCGGCCATATTAATATAGCCATAGACATCAAAAGCCTGACGATGGTCCGTGCTATAGTGCGTAGACACGCCAGCACTGCCACCAGCGGCATAATAACCAGTACCGTTTTCATCAATCATGATGACATGTCCAGTGGGGTCACCTTCACCGTCATTCGTGATGGCCACGTCACCAGGTCGGGGAGTATACCCAGAACTTGCCGGATGAAAAGCACCCCCTGCATTTTGAGCCCAGTAATCTGCATTAGGACCTAAATCCCAGGCATTCGATACACCAGCATTCGACCAAGCATTTTCAATGTATGTCGTGCAAACAACTTGGCCATCACCCGTGCCATATGGCAGTCCACTAAGCGCCTGAGCGTTATAAATGGCCCCAGCTCGCGGGTCGTAAGAGCCTGCACTTGCGCTACTGCCAGACGCTACGCTACTACCGCCAGTACTTCTACCAGCACCACCAGTATCAACACTTCCACCACCACCAAATTGCCCGAATGTAGGCATCGTGTAGTCCGTATCATCGGATACATTTGGCGGATTGTCATGGATGGCCTGCGCTGCCTGACGCTTGGCTTTTTCTTCAGACGTCATGCCACTGCCGGCGTTACTCATGGCGTTATTTGTCTGGAAAATCTTTTGGATGAGGCTTTGCAGCCAGCCGATAGCGGTCTTCACAAAGCTGCGGATAGTTTCCAGCCCGCTCTTGGCCCAGTCTGGCAGGATTGAGTTGGCCATATCACCCAGAGCGTCGGCCACGCGGCTCAGCGCCGATGAAACGCCATCATACAGCCAGTTAAACGCGGCAATGCCTGCCGTAATAGTATTGGTAATGACGGTCAAGAACAACGACAAGGCCGCAACGACGACGTTGATGACTGCGATGATAGCATAAACAGCTGCCGTAAATACCGTAGCCAGCAAGGTAATCAGAGGCGCGGCGGCAGAAACTAAATTGCTGATAGCCTGCCCTAATTCACCCCATAATTGTTTCAACGCAGTGCCGGCCATATTCACGGCTTCCATCGTCCCAGGCACAACGTTCAGGAAGTCTGTCAGATTATGACCTGATGCGACAAAGGCAGCAATAGCGGCGCCAACAGCGGCAACAACCAAGCCAAGCGGGCCGAAAGCCAGTACCAATCGGCCAATGCCAGATATGACCTGCGGTAGTGACGTAATCGCCCCTTTGAGACTACTCGCAAAACTCAGCAAACCTGTTCCCGCAGATACAGCCCCGGTCTTCATCAACGTAAAGCTGGTGGTTGCGGCTGCCATACCGGGAGGAATTGTAGCCAATGCATTTTTCAAAGTGTTGAGCCCTGTCAAAAAAGATCCAGCCAGCGGAGCAGCGGCTAGTTTTGCATTGAGAGCGAATGATTGCAGTGCTGGAATCGTTGCTACTGTAAGGGTCGTTGCAAGGCCTGCCGCGGCAACTTCCACTTCAGGCGGGATCATCTGCGACAAGGCTTCGCCAATACCTTGATTTTTTACGAGATTAGCAAACTGCTGTAAGCTATCTCCCAAAGAGGAAAAAAGATCCGGTAAATTCAAGGCATCCGAAATCTGTTGGCCGACGGCAATAGCAGACTGACTGAGGCCGTCCATCATATTTGACCACGTGCCTGTAATCGTCTGTGCCTGCTGGTCCATCATACCGCCAAACTTCTCTTCCATGCCGCCGACGAGGGCCTGTAACCCGGTCTGAGCGTCGACAGCTCCCTTGCTGACCATGTCCATAGCCTGCGGGACAGACGTACCGATTTTATCGGCCAGCATCTGCCAGGCAGGAATGCCGGCTTCTGTCAGCTGCAGCATTTCATCACTCTGGACTTTCGATTTTGCCGCCATCTGACCCAGAGCCAGGGTAATCCGGTCAATCCCTTCTTTCCCGAGCCCCACGCCGGCAGCGGCATCGCCGACGGCTCTCAACGTCGGGATGATTTGTTCTGCCGTAAAGCCAAAGGCCAGGAATTTCTGCGAAGCCGCAGCCACGTCATTGAATTCAAAAGGTGTTTTGGCCGCAAAGTCCTGTAACTGTCCCAGCAGGTTCTTGGCCCGCTCTGCACTGCCCAGCATATTTGTCATAGCCGCCTGGACTTGCTGGAAGTTCCCGGCCGCCTGAACGGCTTTGACGCCTAATGCACCGAGGGAAGCGGCCACCCCCGCAATACTCATGACTGCGGCCTTCGATGCCGATAACGTTTCCTCTCCCAATGCAGATTTTAACTCAGCCTTCGTAGCCGACAATTCCCTGCGAAGCTCGGAGCTATTCGCCCCAATCTTGACCAAGATACTCGTCACTGTCGCCATCAAATCCCGCCTCCTCTCGTTGACTCTTGAATGATTCTAAAAATGCCTTGCGTTCGCGTTCCCGTTCGCCGCCTGTCTTTTCATGCAGGAACGGGCGGGCCAATTCTTTAGCTGGTACGGGATGTTTAGTGTGAACGCTTATCATGTTGCTGACGAACCAGGCCGTCGTAAACGCCTGGTCTTCCCGGCGCACCTGGTAGCCGTCAATGAGCTTGCTCAGCTCCATCGGTGATAACCGATAGAACTCCCATGGCTTGAGCCCTAGTGGGCCATAAGCCTGCGATTCGGCCCACTCCAGCCATTCATAAAAAGACGGGGGCGGCTTATCGCTGGCCCCCTCCGCCTCTAATCTTTTTTTTCGTCAGCTACGTCCTGCCGGGCTTTCTCCGTCAGTTCTTCAGGGAAAGCGCCATAGTAAGCAGCCTTTCCGAGAATGCCACTGCCGGCGATGGCCTTAACGGCCGGAATATAGAAATCTTCTTCCAGGCTCTTGCCCTGGTCAAGCAATTCCTGGATGTGTTCTGCGTACCACAGTTCATTGTGCTTCTTATGATGGGCCAGGCCAATCATGAAGATCTTCGTCAGGACATTCAGGTTCAATTCATTTCTGCTGACGATAGTACTGATGCCTTCGCCGCAAGCCTGTTCCAACTGCATCAGACGGGCAATATTGAAGTACATATATTGCCCGTCACCGAACAAATCAAAAGGAATTTTCTTCATAGGTCAATCCTCCTTACGCGCCGGGTGTTGTTAATTCAGACAACGGGCCATTGCCGGATAATGTGCCTTTAATCGTGGCAGCATCGTCGTATTTCGTCGACAGGCTGAAATCAGTAACAGCCGCCCAGCCGGTACGATATTTCTTATCCGGATATTCAAACTTGACATGGACCAGCTGGCCATCATTGAAAGCATCTTCGAGGAACTGAGAGCCGGCATCGTTCAAAATGACGACAGATTCCAGGTCAATACTCCATTCGCGGAGCCCGGCCAGCGAAGACTTCCAACCACCAGACGTTTTATTGCTGGCGTCAATGGAATCGGCCTTACGCGTCAAATCACCACTGCGCTGACCACCCAGCAAGGTCCAGGTCGGCGTAGCTTCCGTTTCGCCCGTATTCAGGTAAATCAGGTAATCCTTGCCGGCGGTAGCTACAGAGCCGGTATTCGTCGGTGTTGCATATTTACGTGCCATATAAGCACCCTCCTATTCTGTATACGTAACTGTGAACTGGAAAATAGCCAGGCCGATGTTCGTCATCCCTGCCGGCGTAGCAAATAAGATCTTATCGACGTTACTGCTTTCGGCCCAGCCATCAATTGTTTCGTTTTCACGCAGCACTTCATCAACTTCCATGGCCAAGTCTTCGATATACTGCGCATCCGTCTCTTTCCCTTTCGGGTTCGGTGAGATAATTTCAATCGTGAAGACAGCCGAAGCCTGGCGCTTCTCCTTGCTGAATGGCTCGTAAGTAATCGAGTCACAGCAGATATACCCGGTCAACTCCTTTGGATACGCCGGGCCAGATACGGCATTCAGCCATACCATATCAGGGAATTCATCTTTCAAAATTTCACAGATTTCATTGGCAATTTGACGGAATCGGTTCATCATGCACGGGATAAGCGGATTACCCCGACACCCCCTTTCCCGCTGCCATCAATACCGTCGATAGCAAAGTCAGCATAAGTCAGCCGGCTTTCCAGGTCCTTTGCCATCTGGACGTACATCTTATATTTCTGGAAATAAATATCTTCAGAACGGCTGCCATCAACCATAACCGTCGTATCTGAACCAACCATAGAGGCGGCACATTCCCGGCAGGCCACCGCTTTCCCCAGCTGTTTGATGGCCAAGCGCGGCGGCAGTTGAATGTCAGCGTCAGACAGACTGAAAGAAGCGGCCAAACGATGAAGGTAGTCATTGGCATAGTCGACGTCACAGTCTCTGCACGTTAGGATGTTGTCTGTAATATCTGCTAGTGTAATGAATTCCATCATTTTACCTCCTCAAAAACCCGTCGGACAGCATTTTCAAACCGGCCGATGATTTGCCGTTTATTGGCGTTGGCTGCATTGAAGATAAAGGGGTCCCGTTTGGTTCCTGGATGATAAACCCGTTTCGCAAAAACGAATTTGCCGCCGGCAGTCCAGCGCAGAGCCAATTTCCGTTTCGGCGTAATGACATGCTTTGGCGTCCCCTGGTGCAGGTAAATGGTGACCTTGCGAGTCGTCCCGACTGTACCCACCCAGGTATCTCCACTGAACTGTACGTTGGATTCAATGGATCGCTCAGCTTCACCAGAACGCGTAACAAATTTATGTTTCTCACGGGCTGTCCGCTGAACGTCACGGACCGATGACAACATAGCCGAACGAAGCTGTTGCCGCGCGCCTCTGGAAATGCGGTCCAGCCTGGAAATAGCTTCATCCAGGCCCTGGACCTCAATCTTCAATTCCATTGGCTTACGCGCCGGCAGTCGGGTTTGCCGTCATGCAGGCCAAGGCGTTCGGCTGCACGACCTGAGCCCCATAAACAAACAACCCTTTAATAGCATCACAGAAAGATTTTTCGGGCCGGAAGGCTTCCGTCTTGGTGACCTGGGATGCAAAGGAAATGGCATCCGTTGTGCCGGCCAGGATTTTGTACTTCGCATTGGCCGTATTCGGGACATTGTTGGACTGATAAATGTTGAATCCGGCCGCCGTGCCGATAAACCCATTGGACAGGACGGCGTCAGTCTTGGTCGTACCAGCGGCAACGAAGCGTTCGTCTTTAAGCATCAGGCCATAGAACCAGGACGGAACGACGACGAAGCGGCCGTCTGCCCGGACATTCTTATCATCTAATGCACATTTGAGGTCGACCAAGGATTCGTAGGCCTGTGCTGCTGTAGTCAATGCCAGCGGCGTGGTATCCGAACCAAGGCCTTTTGTTACGCCGGCTTTCTTATAGAAGCTGGCAATATACTGATCCACGACATCGCGGACGCCATAAGAAGCGCGCTGCATGGCCGCATCAATCAAGTTGACATTGGCCTGAGCGGCATCGACATCATCGACCTTGAAAGCAAAGTATTTCTGTTGGTCGATTTTGAGCTGGGTCGGCGTGCCATCGACGTCATCCAGTGTGATGTCTTCCGTCTTTTTGTAGTCCTTGATAGCAATATCGCCAATCTGATTGATAATAACCGTATCGCCGGCCTGGGAAATGTCGCCTTCATAATCACGGTTACATAAGTTGCCGTAAATCAAGGCTTTATCGAGATGTGCCAGCAATCTGGCTTCCCAAATCGTAGGAATAAATGTGGTGATTGCCATTATTCTTTCACTCCTTTACTGATATCCGCCCAGTGCTCATTGATTTCGGCCCTGGACATGTCTTTTAAATCATCCATCGTATACGTCTTACCACTGGACCCGCTGCCGCCAGACGAGCCACTGCCCGAGTGACTGTCATTTTTTACGGCCCAAGGATTTGCACTAAGCCAGCCTTTGACGCCGTCTACAATCGAAAGCTCCTTATCCCCATCTTTGTAGACAAGGCTGCCGTCATCTTTGGCACTAATGTTGCTAAGCAACACCTGTGCAAAGACATCCGGTTTGACGGCCTTGCCATCTGTAAGGGCAGCCATGACTTGAGATTTCATGACGGACTGGATGCGCTTTGCTTTTTCTTCGGCAGCTTTCTTTTCACTGGCCGTATACTTATCAGTCAAATCCTTGACCTGTTTCTGTAATGTTTCCATCTGCGTCCCCATTTTCTGAGGGTCTCCACCTAACTGCTGGAGGACGGACAAGGTCGTCGCTAAATTTTTGATAGAATCGTCGACATTATCGCCATCACGCAAGCCAAGGGCGTCCAGCACCTTGTTCCGAGATATACGATTATTGGCCGCTTCACTGCGTACTTTGCTGATCTCGGTCTGCAAGTCAGCCACCATAGAGCCGCCGTTTTCGATTTTTCCTAAAGCTTCAAAAATTTGCTGTAATGTGTAAGCCATTTTGTACCTCCTGGGTATAAAAAAAGAACCGTTCTTTTACGTCTGCGGTCCGCGTCTGGCGGCGAAAAGACAAGATATAAAATTGCAACAAAAAAGCGCCTACGTGATTCCAATATCATTTGACCAATTACGCATATATTGGCGCCAGTCGGCTCGCCCCTGTTCCCAGGCATGGGCCCCGTCGATACCCAGCAAATGACAGCGTTTCTGATGAGACTGCCGCTTAAGATAGGCATCACCGCCATCCTTGATTTGATTGCGTTGCCGGCTCATGTCGATTTCAGTCACATAGACCAGCGACAGATGACAGAGGCAGTGCGGATGAACCGGCAGTATAGGAGTCTTATCTTTCGGGAAAATGCCCGGGCCCAAGCCCCAAAGGTTTGCCTGCGCGTACAGGTCGCAGATGTCGTAATGAGGATGACGACTGGACAGCGTCCACTTGTAAGCGGCAACATCATCGTCCGTATCGTAACGGGCATGGAAGCCATCAGCCCAGGCACGGGCCGCTTCTGTCCGGGCGATACGTTCGGCCACGTAACGGCTCTTTTCTTCCAGGGCCACATGAACAGCCCTGTCCAACGCCTTTACGCTTCCATCGGCCACGGCGTTCAATAACTCGCTGTACGCCGTTCTAAGGGCTTGATTTGGTGCGCCATGTTCTCCTATCAGCGCCACTTGTCGGCGGGCTCTGCGGACGAGCTGGAGCATCTGTGCCCTATCTGCGGTAGTCAGTTCCGACCGTCTGGCAAAATTCACAATATCCTGTAAATACTTCGGCATTTCCTGCCGCCTGACGACAGCCTGCCCGCTGCGGTATCCATCATACAGCTGCCGGGCCGCCTGTATGGCATGACGGTTCTGTTTCAGCTGATCCTTGATGGTACTGACGACACGAGCGCGCATTTCTTTATCAGCACCGTGGAGTTTCTTCGACAAGGTCATCCCTGACTCATCCCAGGCGTCTTCAAGTTGCGAAGGGAGCAGAGGGATGGTCTGGCCATAGCCGGCTTCACACGCTTCTTTTACAGCCTGTCTGACAGCATCCATGAAGACATCGCTGATTTTATAGGTAAGCCAGGCCTGTTCTACAACAGCCTTGACATCCCCATCTTCATCCAAGTTGTCGATGACGTAAAGGGCAACGGCGTCAACGGCCCGCTGGAATACCTGGCTAAACCGCTTCAAAATTCCCGAAATAGGGCTTTTCATCAAGCATCACTCCCGTCAGGCTTGTCCTCGCCTGGCTTAGGTGTTGGTGGCTCTTCTGGCGGTCCTTCGGGGGCCGTCGGCTCTGCATTCGTCTTGTCGTCCTCTGACTTCTGCATCTGCTCAACGAGCTCATCAAAGCGCTCATCAGGAATGTCCGGGCAATAAGCTGCCATAACTTTCTTGAGCACTTCTTCCCGCAAGCCGTCTGTCAAATCCATATCCAGGACCATCTGCGCCTGGGTCAATTCATTAGCCACATCAACGATACCAAAGTCATCGGGATACGTTACAGTGTACTCAATATCGCTGTTCAGCCACTTGGCCACGACTTCCATAACAGACTCTTCAGCTCTGGCACACTGTAGCGAGAAGTTGGCCAGCTGCTGATTTGTCCGTTCAAACTCCCACTGCCTTGCGATGCCGCTATTGTTGTTCTGCGACGTATTGATGACGAAGGACAAGTTGGCCATACGATACATTTCCTGAATGAGCGACGCAATCTGATTCTGCAAGACCGTTGCCGGATCAGACGGCGGGGCAATGAATGCCGGCGCATGACTACAGTCCGGGTTATACCCCAACGCGTTGTTCGTCCCGACAACCAGGTCATTGACATCAAGCGACGGAATTGTCAGCAGCGGGAACGTCTGGTTCCGCAAAATTTCACCCAGCCAAGAACAGTGATTGTACAAGGCTTTGGCCGTCCGGGCAATCGGCAGCAGGTCCGGCACCGGGCGCATTGTCTTCTGCTCCAGCATCCGCGAAAAAAGAGGCACGACCGGCACACAGCCAAGACCATGTTCGCCAGACGACTTCATGAGTTCATCGCCCCAGACTTCCCAACGCTTCCGGTCATAATAAACGTACCGATATTGAGGCGCGCCGTCCTTGATACTGGCGATTTCCTGAAATTGGATGTACAGTAAAGCGCCCGTCTTATCAATACCATACTCCACCAAATCCTGTGGTCCCAGGACATAAGCAAAGGGGAATTCCCGCTGCTGTAGCATTTCGGCCAGCGTCCGCGCCTGTAGCTCACGGACATTGTCGATGACAATGAACGACACGCCGTAGACTTTGGCCATGATGGCGGCCCGCTTCATGAACATATGGATGTCGGTGCCACTGGTATCCACGTCTTTCAGAAACTCTTTGATGGTCGGAGCCGCCGGCCCGGAATAGTCACGCAACGGCTGCCTTTTAAAAATAGGGTCTACCAGGGCGTTGACGATAGGGCTGAAGTAATTCAAGTAGTATGCGTTTTTCTGGCGGAAGCGGTAATCGTCATCTGCTTCCCGTTTGTGCTTGTTCAGGTACTGGCCCGTTTCAAAGCCGCCGGACCCATAATAAGCGTCTTTAAGCAGCGTGTAATCCATAAAAGCTCCCTCCTAAAAATTAACGCGCCGGGATACGATTTTATCCCGGTTCATGATTTCAGACAGCCCATAGCGTACCGCGTCGATACTATGATTATTGGCATCTGGGTAAGCGCTGATGAACTGACCGTTTTTGTTGCGGTCGTACTCGTAAGTGACGAATTCTTTGTACGTATTCGGGCAGCGCCGCTTGTCGATGTAGATATGCGCGCGGTGCTGAAGCCAGCGCATCCCGAAGTCTATGCTGTCCGGCCCTTTGCGGGCGCCAGAAATGCGAAGCCCATAATCGCTCATTTCAGCGATGCTCTTCGGTTCGGCTGCATCGGCCAGGATGCGTCCGCCGTTAATGCGAAGCTTGATGGCCTTAGCCGCCTGGCTGTTCGTCATCTTCTGTCTATACAGCTCATCAAAGATATATAAATCTTCTCGCTTTGCGTCGTAGTACATAGCAACATAAGCCAGCGGGTCCACGGCAAAGCCGAAGTCCAGGCCATAGTACAACCTGTCAAAATTTCCGACAAGTTCATTACTCATGGCCATGTCTTCGACATTTTCGAAAACAGCCCCGCCAGTGCCTGTAACTTCGCCGAGGTATTCGTGGCGGTACGCCGTTTCATTGCGCGCTTTGAGCTTCTCTGCGTCTTCAAAGAACCGTTCCCCCAGCCATTCACGGGGGACACCCAGATACGTCGAATGATGGACCAGCCTGTCTGGATCATCAAAGAGCTTTTCTTCATTGACCCAGTTGTTTTGTGACTTCGGCGGATTGAATGAACAGAACTCCCAGAAGACAGGTCCGCCGCGCAGCAGTGACTGGTTGAGGTTGCGGATTTCTTCCATACCACTGAACTGGTCCAGTTCTTCTATCCAACAAATGCCGACATAACCGAACGGCAATTTGATGGATTTGATTTTCTGCGGGTCGTCGACGCCGAAGAATAGTATCTTCTGGCCGGTCTTCTTGTACGTAATCTCATGAGGAGACGTTTTGAAACGGAACTTGTCCGTCAACCCCAGGGCATCAATGCCCCACTGCATTTGAGGGTAGACGCTGTTCTTGATGGTATTACCAATCTTTCGCAGTACAACGGCATGACATTCAGGATTCTTGATGACAAGCTGTGGAATCTCGACACTGACGTCCGACGACTTCGTGGATCCACGGCCGCCTTCCAGCCAATAATAGGTATGGGCATGCCGCTTTATATCCTGATGCAAGTCCCAGAAGTGAGGCGCTATGATATTACTCAGTCTTATGGTCTTCATGGTCCGCTCCTATGTCATCAATGATCTGGACATCGTTATCGTCATCCTGCCCAGCGTCTTTCAATTCCTGTTCCAGCTTGGCCAGCTTTAGCTGCTGCTCTTTCGCATCCATATCGGATGGGTATCGCTTCAGCAGATTTTCCGCCGCCTTGATGCGGTCGCGGACAGACGCCCGCGTTTCTACCAGACTAGCTTTACTGCATCCATCACCCGTGCCCTCAACGACAATCTGTACATCCTTGACTTCACCGCGCAGCGTCGCCGTCAGGAACTTCAAGACCTCATCGGCCTTCGCGATACGCTTGTCTTCCAGCGCTTTGAGCCTGGCATCAATTGCGGCTTTAATCCTAGGTTTTCCTAGGTTTTCCAGTCCAATCGCCTCAGCTGTTTTAGGAGAATACCCAGCACGCCGTGCCGATTCCGTGGCATTCCCGGTCTCGATATAATAATCAATGAATCGCTTCTGTTTCTCTGTCAGCTTCACTACATGCTCACCACCATCCTCTTTTCAGACATGAAAAAAAGAACCTTGCCGGATGGGAGGCCACCTTCCAGCGCAGTTCTTCTCAACAGTGTGTGGGCCGGGAACACAGCATGACCGCCATCAGGCTGTATTCCTTCGGCCCCTCTTTTCACGATTTCATTATACCGCACTTTTTCGCCTTTTTCATTCGCGGGATATTTCCCAAACAAAAGTTATCCACAATCTATCCACAAAACACTTAATCGATAAAAACAAATCGTGTTTGTATGGGCATGGCCCGCAGTCCGAAGTAACGGTTGGCCAGTTCCTGCAAGGCGTTTTTGCCGTGCTTGAAGCAGAACGACGTGCTGGCATTGACCATCTTGGCCGTCCATTCCCAGCTTTTCGCGCCGTCGATGTAGTAGATCTCTAAAATCTTCTGGTCCGTTTCATCCAATTCGTGGAAGCATTTCGCCAGGCGGTCCATGCGTGTCTTGATGTCCTTGACGTTCTGTTGCAGTCGCTTCCGTTCGTCCTTGAGCTGTTCATGACGCAGGTAGTCCGATTCTTGCGGACTCGTCCCGTCACCGCCGCCACAACCGCCGGCACCCGACAAAGCCGGCACTTTCGGGGCCGGCTCTTCATCGAGTGTCCAGGTAATATCATCGATGCGCATTTCCATGTCTTTGATGTAGTCCGTAAAGGCAACATAGTTTAGCAGATAATTGGTAATAATCAGAACATAATCATTATGGCCTTGAACGATTGACATTGAACTGCCTCCCTTTAAAAGCACGACGGAACGCCTCTTCGGCTTCGTCTTTACGATGAGCGGAGCAATCCCGCTCGTTCTTGCACTTGCGCACAAACTGCCCGAACTCGTCCGGGAACCAGTAGAAGTCCCCGTCATCCAGAAGCCGCCCGCAGAATGCGCAGCGGCTCCGGACTTCCTGGGACTCCGGCCGGCGAGTCCATGGCGTGTATGACGGCTCTTTCTTTCGTCGTCTATTTTTGCGTCCCACGCCCTTACTCCTCCCGTCTATGTGTAAATTTACCGCAAATAGAATCTAAATGTCATAGCGGTGAAACTAAAACGTTTTATTTACCGCCTTTATAGCGATACCCGCAGGCCGCTTTTCGTTTTGCATGGCGGACCCCGCTTTTTACAGCGTGATTCCGGCAGGAACGCTGCCAGCCTTTCATGCCATAGTAACGTTTCATTCCACCTGGCACTACACGCCACCAACGGTCAAAAGCCGCAGCAAGACGTTTCCCAATATCTGGCGGTACTTTGATAGGCTTCACGCCTATTGAGCCAAAATTAATTTTAATCTTCATGTCCATGACCTGCCTTTCGTTTAAACCGTAATACCGGCGGGCAATGTTTGCCCCACTGATGGCCATTCAAATCACGCTGGCCTTGTTTCGAACTCCAGGGAAATTGTCGCTTCTGCCGTTGTTTCTGATAAAACTGCCGTTCTTCATCCGTCATCTGCCGGCAGTGTACCGGTCCGGGTGCATACCAATCATCCATCGTAAGCCCTCCTACTGTGAGCAATAAATAAGTGCTGCCGTGAAGGCAATCCAGAATACCACACAGTATATGGCAATCAGCCTCCACGTAATGACCTTTGTCCGATTGATTTCTATCATCCTTTCCCTCCCAGCTTTCCCTGCTGCAGTTCACGCTGCGGGACGACATGGCCTTTCTGATCTTCTTCACGCAGCCGTTTCAGCAGAGGTAATAATAAATTCACATAATCGTTCAGCGGTTCCTTCGTTTCGTTATACTGATTGATATTTTTCCAGCCATGGCCACCGATGATGGGCCGGATGACATAGCCATAGTCGTCATCCTTGACCAGCTCACAGCCATTGGCCCGCAGCGCACAAAGGATCGTCGCGAAGCCGCTGTCCAGGAAGGCCGCCTGTAAAAGTAGCCAGGCCCATTGCCACCGGTCCGACGGATGGTATTTCTCAAAGTCGTCGGGATATTCCTCGACGGGCCAGTTTTCCGGCTTCCTGGCATTTTCCACATGCTGCACGATGTTTTCCACCAGTCCCTTGATGTCCGGATCCCGCTGCAAGAGCTGGGCATGAGGGGTTTCCATGGCCTCCAGGACTTCACGGAACGCCGACCGGGCCCGGGCAATCATTTCATTCCGTCCCATAGGCGCCTCCTAATCGTCGTCCAGCGGTTCGATCTGGACGTAGATGCCGGATAAAGATTGAGAAACATAAAACTTTTGGATACATTCCGACGCGACCTGGGCATCATCCCGCCAGAAGCCCAGCGACGTCAGGACGTCCTTGAGCATCTTGACCAGGTTGTCCGTATCGGGCTTGGTCGCCTTCCAGGTCCCTTCCGGGTGCAGTTTCGTCGGCGAGTACATCCATTTCGTCGTCAAGGCTACGGGCCCCATGATAGGCTGGTCCGGGCGGAACTTCGCAAAGCTGGCCATGAACAGGGCCCGCGTTTCCTTGACGGCCGGCGGCTCGTACGTATGGGGCTTGCCATCACGCCCGACGACGAGCTTCTTCATCTGATGCGTCGCCGACGGAATCCGCTGCATAGGTACGAAGAAATGAATCATGTTATTATCTGTCATCGTGATTTCTCCTTCCGCTTAATCCGAAATATTTCCATCATAATAGTCCAAATTTATGAAATCTTCCCCGTTGCCAATATCATGGCCATCCTTAGTAAAGGGCCGATCATGACGTATCCACAGTTCACGTTGTGCTTCCAGTGCCTGTTTCGTTAGCCTGCCGTTCTTGAAACGCTTTTTAGCCAGCGCTCTTAATTCATCTTCATTCATTTCCGACAATTTCATTTTTTCTACTCCTTTCGTCGCCGCATGGTCCTGTAAGGGGAAATAGTACGTTAAAAGAAAATGGTGGCTTTCAGCACCATTTTTTTAGTACTATTTTCCCCAGGACCCACACGGATTTTATGCAGAAGGAAATTCTTTATATATATAACGATTTTCCTTCCCTTTTTCCCTTTTTTTATGCAGAAATTCGTACCATTTTCCGTTTGATTATTCAACGTTATACATAATGAGGAAATAGGGAAATTGGTACGAATTTCCCTATTCACTTTTTTCAATCACTCCGTTTTTAATGATGAATTTTTCACCTTCTTTTATGTAGTTCCTGATAGTTTTAGGGGTTATATCCATGTATTCAGCTAAATCGCTAACTGTTACTTGTCCATTAATCAGGCAAGCATTATAAGCGCTTTCAAGCTGAGCCATTTTATCCTTTTTTTGTCTTGTCCGTGTTTCCCGTCCCTTCTGCCGCGGGTCTTTGTCGCAGTCTGGCGTGAGCTTTTCCAGCTCCCCGCTGTCGTCGACGCGATGGATGGGATACTCGAACCACACGTTTAAGGGCTTGAAGGGCTCGAACTCTCGGAGCGTCCCTTCGATGCGCCAGGCCGTGCCAGGCAGGCCGACCTGGTCCGACGTGTTCAGCTGAATCATGTCCAGCAGGGCGTCGGCATCGCGGGCGAAGACGCCGGAGCCGCTGGCCCGGTCCATGGAGCGCTTGCTTCCCTGGGCGCCCTTGCTGTGATGGTGACAGTAGATGACGGCGCAGTTCAGCTCGGTGCAGACCTTGTCGAACTGATTGCAGAAGTGGGCCATCTGGTCGGCGCTGTTTTCGTCACCAGTGATGATCTTATAAATTGGGTCGATGATGATGGCCGTGTAGTTCTTCTTGGATGCCCGACGGATGAGCTTCGGCGCCAGCTTGTCCATCGGGATGGATTTGCCGCGCAGTTCCCAAATGTCGATATTGGCAATGTTGTTGGCCGGCCATCCCAGGGCGTCATACACGTCCTTGAAGCGGTGCAGACAGCTCGGCCGGTCCAGTTCTAGGTTGACGTACAGGACGCGCCCCTGGGAGCAGTACCAGTTGAGCCACTTCCGTCCTTCGGCGATAGCAATGGCCATCTCGATGAGGGCGAAGGACTTGCCGGCTTTCGATGGGCCTGCCAGCATCATCTTGTGCCCTTTCCGCAGCACGCCCTCAATAAGTGACGGCGATAGCGGCGGCAGGTCGTTCCATACGTCTTTCAGGCTTTCTGGTTCCGGCAGGTCGTCGTTGACGGCCTCGATCCATTCGCGCCATTCCACGAAATTTTCCTTACCCAGGTTGGTGTCGATGAGATACTGTTTCTTGCCATCCCGAATAACGCCAGGCATCCGGGACAACCGGGACGGGTTCCGGTTCTGCGTGTCGATGGCCAGGCCGTTCTTACGGCAGATGGCATAGAGGTAGTCAACGCGCTTCCGATATTCTTCATAGTTGCCGGCATCGATGTGGACGATGGCATGAACGCTTTTCCCGCCGCTGTAGACCAGGCAGGCAACTGGCAATTCCAGCTGTCGGATGATTTCGTTCTGCTTTTCCAGCTCCATCGAGTCGGACTCGACCAGGGCGAAGCGGAAGTCCGTCACGTTTTCGTTACGGACGCCTTTGCCGTCCAGCGGATTGAACCGGATCCAGGCACCGACCTTGGGGTTGTAGTCCCCTAGGACGGCTCCCAGGTCCCCGTCACAGACCGTCAGCTCTTCGATGAGTTCCCCTGCAGTACGGCCATAGTTCCCTTTATTCGGCAGGAACTTCCCGTCTTTTTCCCAGGAACTCGTTACATAGCCGACGTAGTCGGTACTATCAAACAGCGTCGAAAGATACTTGATGAGGTCTTTGACCGGGTCCCAGTTATCGCCGGGGGCTTCCAGCTCCCGCCCTTCGACCCAGTTCTTGTCGACGACGACCTGGTCGTCCCGTTCGGGGATCAAGTCATCCCAGTCATAGGCGATGTCGGGGCCGGCTGATGAGGTCCAGCCGCCCCGCTTCGCCATGTCGACAATCGTAGCACCGGTAACTAAAGACGTAGCGTTATTGTCAAAAGTGTTCCATTTCCGGACACATTCGCCGGAATGATACCGGCCAGCGTCGCGAAGGCTCCAGGTATCCCAGTCGGCGACGCTGTAGCCTTCGAGTTTTAACGCCATACCTACATTTATCCACTCCTGATAGGTACAGAACGACGGGTCAATATAGTCCAGGAGGGGTATGAGATTGATGTTTTCCAATATGCCCGTCCTCCTTTATTCTGGCTGGTACGTCGCCGGGATGATACCAGCCGGCATCCGCCAGCCAGCGGCTGCAATACGTCCGATGAGCTTAGACGCCGCTGCAAAAGACCAGGTGCCGACATGCCGGAAGCCGCGGGCCTCCAACAGCCGGATTTGCCGAGCCGTCGCAAGTCCCAGCTCCTTGCGCTTGATGAGCCGGTCCAGCAGCAGCTTGGCCTTGCCGGCGTTTTCGATTTCATCGGGGAAGATACCGAACTTTTCCAGGGCCTTCAGCTGCTTGTCCGATGCCGGCATCATTTCCCAGCCGAATGACGGCACGTAATCTGCCAGGTCTTGCGCCTGGATGGACATTTCAAACTGAAGCGGATCTACCAGTTTCCGCTTGCGCTTCTTCATGGCTGCCAGCTTTTCTGCCAGGGCGGCTTCCCGGTCGGCGACGACGTCTTCTGCCGCTTCCTTTTCCAGGACTTCCAGGTCTGTTGGCTCGCCGGACTCGTTGAGCTTTTCCGTCATCTTCTTGGCCACGTCTTCCGTTTCGGCGATGAGGCAGGCCGGGCGGCACAGCTCGTGCTTTTCCGTGTTCCACAAGAAGTCGAGGAGCAGCACTTCTTTCTTGCCTGGGAAGAGCCGCGTACCGCGTCCAACCATCTGACTGTACAGGCTGCGGCTCTTCGTAGCCCGCAGGACAATGACGCAGTCTACAGATGGGCAGTCCCAGCCTTCCGTCAGCAGCATGGAGTTACAGAGGACGTTGTATTTGCCGGCATCAAAGTCGGCCAGGACCTGCGCCCGGTCTTCGCTGTTGCCATTGACTTCGGCGGCCCGGAAGCCGGCTTCATTTAGGATGTCACAGAACTTCTGGCTCGTTGCAACGAGCGGCAGGAAGACGACGGTCTTTCGGTCTTTGCAGTAGGCCTACATTTCCCTGGCAATCTGGTCGAGATACGGGTCCAGCGCCGTCCCCAGCTCCCCAGCCTTGTAGTCGCCGGCTGAAAAGCCGACGCCGGAAATATCAATCTGTAGCGGAATCGTCTGGGCCACGATACGGCAGAGGTAGCCTTCTTTAATGGCCTGGACTAAGCTGTATTCGTAAGCCAGGCTATCATAGTAGCTCCCCAGATTGCGCATGTCGGCCCTGTCCGGTGTGGCCGTGACGCCTAAGACCTTGGCATCACCAAAGTACTGTAAGACGCGCTGATAGCTGTCTGAGACGCTGTGATGGGCTTCGTCGATGATGATTGTGTCGAAGTAGTCCGCCGCGAATTGATGCAGCCGCTTTTCCCGTATCAGTGTCTGGACACTGCCGACGACGATGCGCCGCCAGGACCCGAGGCAGGTCTGTTCGGCTTTCTCTACGGCACTTTTCAGCTCTGTCGCTTTCTCGATTTTATCGCTGGCCTGCTCCAAGAGCTCTCCGCGATGGGCCATGATAAGGACCCGTTCGCCGACCCGGACCCGGTCCTCAGCGATTTTGGCGAAGACAATGGTCTTGCCACAATTATGGGTGATTGTAAAATCATCTAATAAATAACGGTTGTCTCCATCAACAGTAAAGCCGATGTATGCGCCTGTCCCAATGGGTTCCACAGTGAACCCGGTAACAAGAACATTTTTCTTTTGTTTTCGTGGAGTAGCCATTTTTCGCTGAACTTTCATAGGAATTTTATCGCAGTTCCCACTAATACTGACCCGGTAGTATGTTCCTACAAAATTATTGCATCCCTTTTTACAGGGTGTAACATAGGCCGCGAGCCCAACCGATCTACACATAAAGGCTAAATCATTAGAAAGGCGTTCGGATTTAGAAATAAAATCATAGCCGTTACATGTAAGGTGGCCATCGCTATCTAACAATCCAGCAATGATGTTGAGACGTACAGCTATAGGACCCGTTTTATATATATCAGGCACTTGTTTTGTAGCAGAAGTTTCCCCTCTTAAGCCTAAATCTTTCAAAGAACGAATAAAGGCGGAGCGAGTGTATGCTTTTTTACTGGCAAAAATATAGGTTGTCGCCTTCCCGGCAGGTTCTGTACGAATCCGCAAATCCAATAATTCTGCTTGTTGGTGAATGACATTTACTACTTCAGCATCCATTGTTGTAATACTGACAGAGGCTCCATTCAAACTGCCATCTCCTAATAATATTCCCAAGAAATAAGGATCAATAGGATAATCGGCTTGATGAGAATGATAGAAAGTAATGGCATCTGCTCGAATCAGTTTGTGGATATGTTTTTTCCACTTGCTCCAGGTAAGCCATTCTTTTACAGAAACATCAATAATTTCACCACCATGTTTTTCACTTGGATATACAGGATGATTCGATTCTTTGGTTCGTTTTAACGTCAGCCTATGATTTTCATCTACGACGAAAGGTTTGCCTTTTACCGGGCAAATTTTATACAAATATCCTTCTCCGCGGATGATTTGAAGGATATGCCGGGGAGTACCATCGCTCCCCAATAGGCAATCTTTTAGCTGGACATCTTCCACCTTTTTAATGCTTCCATCCGCTAACAATACTTTTTCTCCGATGGCATGGCATCCTGTAGGAAGGACCAGGAGTGTTTTGGTATGGCCGCTGTCCCATTCATGCAGGACGGCCTGTTCGGCCTCCTGCTGATAGGGACGCAGCATGACGCTGCTGCTCATTTAGAACGCCCCCTGTGTGTAGGCGGGACGCTGCGCCGGCTGGCTCTGTGGCTGTGAAGCCTTCGGGGCCGCCTTTTTGTCGTAGAAGCGTTTCACGTCGTTGTAATCTTTCCCGTTGTACTTGCGGACGCTGACCTGCATACGGCCTGTCGCTCCGATGAGCTGATTCCAGGCAATTTTGAAGTGGCCATCACCACGCTGCATCATGCCGACAGCGCAGGCGAAGTTAGTCAGCTGCCATTCACTTTTGGAGTGCAGGAAGAGATTCTGGCGGATGCGCCCTTTCGTGCCGTCTGGCGTCTGCACTTCATATGTCAGCTTGGCCATCGGGCAGGGCGGCATCTTGTCGCTGCCGTCGAAGTGGGCCCGCTCAAAATCAACGATCGTAAAATCATAATCACCAGGAGGGACGATTTGAAACGAGTCTTCCACTTCGGTAAATTCATCATCCCAACTAAATGCGCGTTCTTCTGTCATTGTCATTACCTCCTAATCAAAACATTAAAACGGAACTTTCTTTAATTGATTGATAACCTGCAGCATCTGCGGAAAAGCCGCTACCAGGCATCCCATGACGAAGTCTTCCGGATAATCTGCAATCGGCATGTCTGCCGGGAAATAGCCTTTATACGCTACGGCTTGCTGAATGTCCTGGGGCGTAACGTTATTGGCTGCCATGAGGTCCGCCAGGGCCTGGGGAATGGCTTCGGGCGCCTGGACGTCGGGCTGTTTGTCTTCTGCCTGGACAGGCGGCTTCGGCGATTCTTTGGGCGGGGCAGGTGCCTCCGGAATTGGGCCCGGTTCAGCAGGTGCCGGCTGCGGCGGTACTGCAGGAGAAACGGGCGGCTGCGGCGGTGCTATATTCATGACCGGGATGCAGTGCGCGATTTCCTGATAGTCAAAAGGCAGTTCTTCGGCCAGGCCGTGCCGGTTCTTGGCATCCCAGCACGGGTTGTGTGCCGTGTACATGACCCGCTTGCCGCCGCTGACTTTCTTCTTGTTGTCCTTCGTCGTGATGACGATTTCCTTGTAATTCACAAAGAGAACCATGTCCGCCCATTCCTTGGCCAGTGCGGCGCACTGGTTGCCGGCCTTTTGCCCCAATTTCAGCTCATACCGGTCGTATGCCCCCGTTTCTTCCGGAAGCTCGAATTTGCGGATAATACTATGGGCCGTCAGGACGACATTCATGCCGGCATCAATCAAATCCGACAAGCTGTCTAAGAGCCGCCCGAATTCTTCTTTGACGTAGGTGTAGCCCTTGCCATATCCAAAATCTTCAATGCCTATCTTCCCATTGGACTGGCAGACAGCTTCTTCGCAGAGCCGTTCAGCCCAGTCCGCTGTATCGATGACCAGGGTATGGTAGCCCATCGTATCTCCTTTGAGGTCCTTGATATACTGCTTGAGCATCTGCCAGGACGTCGGCCTGGGCAGGCGGTCTACTTCGAGGTGCGACGTGCTGCCTTCCGTGTCGATGAACAGGGGCTTGGGGAATTGCGCGGCAAACGTTGACTTGCCGATACCTTCCGGGCCGTAGATGACGACTTTCTGAGGCTTTATGATTTTCCCTGAGATGATCTTCATGATTTACTCCTTTCTAAAACGTACCAGGCGTCCATTTTGGCGTTTCTGCTTTCGGTGCTGACTGCGGGACTTTTTGCGGACGGTCTTCTTTGATGTATCCATCTTCGATGATGATACTGCAGGTGTCATCAGTCCCGACGCGGGTAGCGATGACCTGTAGCCCTTCCCCTTCCAGCCATTGGCCGAAGGCGGCCAGGGTTTCCGGGTCCATCTGCTCCAACTTATCCATGAGGACAAAGCCGCAGTCCGGGTTGAGCTTGCGGACGATGGCCGTAGCGACCTGCAGTTGTTCTGCGCCGCTCATGCAGTCCCATTTCTGCCCGTTATACGTCAGCTCGCCATCCTGGACCGACAGCCCTGGCAGGGGCATGTCTGCCGAATCCAACAGTTTCATCCGCTGTTCTTTCACGGATTCAATCTGCTGGGTCAAGTCGCCGTACTGGCCGGCCAGCTCATCAGCTTCGGCCTGGACCCGGTTCTTTTCGGCATTCGCCCGGACCTTGGTGTTGATGGCGTCAATATTGGCGATGTCCTGTTCCAGTTCGGCCGTACTTTCATCTTGCCAGTTCGCTGAAGCCGTTTCAGCACTGTTGATGTCAGCCGTGACGGCGGTACGTTCATTGATGAGCGCTTTCTTCTTAGCTTCCAATTCATTCATTTTGTCATCAATTTTGTCCAGTTCCACGTCGATGTAGGTCTGCTGATCCCTTAAACTTTCCAGCATATCCCGCTTGCGCTGGTTGTCGGCATTCTTGGCCAGGATGGCCTGCTGTCGCTTGATGAGTTCAGATGCGCTGACCGGTTCTGCCGGCGCATCGGGATACCAGGCCAGTTCTTCCGCATGCTTCTTCTTGCGGTCAGCAATTCGGCCGACTTCCAGGCGCTGATTGTACAGTGACTTTTCCTGGCGGTCTAAAACGGCCAGCTGGTCACCGACGCCGATGATCTGCAACAGTGTTTCGGCCTTTTCATCATTCCGGGCATCCATGAATTTCGGCAGGTTCAGAGCCAGCTTTTCGATGAAGCTGTCTAAGAGCTGCTGGCCGGCTTTCTGCCCTGACGGGTCGATGACATGAAGAGCCGAAGACTTACCTTTGCGTTCCACTACCAGGCCGTTGCTGAGTTCGATGTGGATAGACGGCGGAGCGGCGCTGCCAATACGCTGCGATTCGGACGGCTTGAGTTTGTTGCCGCCCAGTGCCCAGGCAATAGCATCTAATACAGAAGTCTTGCCCTGGCCATTCCGGCCGCCGATGACGGTTAAACCGTTTTCCGTTGGCGTCAGCGTAACGGCCTTGACGCGCTTCACATTTTCAATTTCTAACTGTCTGATTTTTACTGACATAATAGCCTCCATCTGGTATAATAAATTTGAGTATTTTGGTATGTGGCTGTTGTCGGCGTTTGCCGGCAGCAGCCATTTTTTTAGTATCTGATGACCAGGCGCTGGCCTGGCTTTAATGTCGGGTTCGGTCCCAGGCCGTTGTTGACCTGAATCTGGTAGATGACCTCCCGGATATCCTGGCCGGTCTTGTCGGCTACAGGGCCAGCGATTTCCCACAGCGTTTCATCTGTGTCGACGACGTGGATGATGGCCGTATCAGCGGCGACCATTTCGGCCTGGGACCAGGGCGTCGTGCTACCGAGATACAGCCCGACCCCGAAAGCGGCCACGATGGCCATCGCACTCCGGACGGCCCGGAAACGCGGCTTACGCTTTGGCCTGGTCAACCCATGTTCGTAAATCTTCATGGTCTTCATTCGACTTTCTCCTTTCTTCGTATTCAAATTGGCTCATATTCGCCGACAGCTGGCTGATGAAGGTCCGGCACCGCTCCAGCTCTTTCTGGGTACGTGCCAGCTCATCTTGGAGCCGCCGCCATTCAAAGGGGCTGTGCGTCCAATCAGATGAGTCTATGCCTTCGAGCTCAAGGATATTTTTCATGCTGTACTTGACCCCAGGGAGCTTGAGCCGTTTCAGCAGGCCATCCTGCTCCATTTTGGTGATGGCGGTACGGCAAAGCCCCCAGCGTTCCATCAATTCAGCGATTGAGATAACCGGCTTCATGTGTCTAACCTCCTTTCGTATCCCCTACCATGCTATAATTGTCATGAAAGGAGGTGATTGTGATGAGTACAAATACTAATAGTTTCGACGATTTGATCAATTCATTAAAAAAGCTTGAAGATAATGTTCATCGTCTAGAAGGAACCCATACTGTCAGCTTTGACAAGTTATTTACAAAAACTTTTATGGAAAAGCATACGGATTGTTCTTCTTTTGATGAATTCTTAAAAGTTGGAAACTTTGTAGTGAATTCGCAAGAAGACTTCGAAGCTATCCCTGATGACGAATTTGATCAGTATGTTTCACATGCTACCAATTTCGACTCTTGGGCTGATATGCTCAACCAGGCAACGAAGGATTATCTTTCTTCTGAGCTTTCTTTGTAACTAGTTCATTAACGGTTGCATCTACATTTGTTTTATTTCTAATTTTCAAATCAAAAGGGCGATTGTTGGGCAATTGCCCTTTTTTTACGTGTAACGTAGCGTATAACTTATCCGATATATGATTTTCTTTGTTCGTCATGCTCGCGCCTCCTTGAGCTCTAATTTTTTGTATCTTTTAAAGATACTTCATCAGCAAAAAAAATATCTTCGATGCTCTTGTTTAAGACAGATGAAACTTTCTTAGCGTCATCAAGAGAGAATTTTGTACTCCCGTTCTCTTTCTTACTATAAGCGCTCTTCGTTTCGAGACCAAGAACTTCGGCCATATCTTCACATGTCAGACCTTTTTCTTTTCTTAACGCTCTAAGTCTTTCAAACATCTTCTCACCTCCTATTGAATGTTTCCTCTTGGGATACTTAAAGTATACGAGTTATTTTATATCTTGTCAAGATATATAAAAAATAAAATTTCCAATTAGGAAACTCTTATTGAGTATCTTTAATGGAAACATTATAATTTATATAGAATCGTTTTCGGATACTTTATATAAAGGTCAGGTGATAAATTGATGAACAGAGTCAAGGAATTACGAAAACAAAAACATATCACACAGGAAGAATTAGGGAAAGTGCTCGATATACAAAAAGCAGCCATCTCTAAATATGAAAATGGGCGTGCAGAACCAAGCACAGAAGTGCTCAAGAAGATGTCCGCTTATTTTGGCGTATCTATTGACTATCTGCTAGGGAATTCACCGGCCAAATTATCTGCCCAGAAATTGGGCCGCGGCGTCCGCATCCCGGTCCTGGGGCGCGTCGTGGCAGGCATTCCCATAGAGGCCGTCGAGGAGATATTAGACTACGAAGAAATCACCCCGGAACTTGCGGCAAGTGGCGAATTTTTTGCATTAAAAATCCGCGGCCACTCGATGGAACCGCGGATGATGGAAGGCGACGTCGTTATTGTCCGCCGGCAGGATGACGTAGAGTCAGGAGACGTCGCCATCGTCCTGGTCAATGGCAACGAGGCCACCGTGAAGCGCGTCAAGAAACAGCCCGAAGGAATTACCCTCATCGCCACCAACACCAGCGTGTACGAGCCCCATTTCTATTCCAACAAAGAAATCGCCGACCTTCCCGTCCGTATCCTTGGCAGAGTCGTTGAGCTTCGGGGGAAGATGTAATATAGGAAAGGAGGTTTTCTCATGAATGAAAGAATAGAAAATTTAGAAGAAAAACTTATTGAAAAAAGCAAGGAAGCTTTTATCGTAGCCATAGAATTGTATAACAAGCCCACTATCAAATATAGAGTCGAAGGTTTTTCCTTCTTTATATGTAACGCCTGGGAACTGATGTTAAAAGCATATCTTATCCAGACTAAAGGTGAACGCAGTATATATTATTCAGACGATAGAAAACGTACCATTTCGCTATCTAACTGTATTGAAAAGGTATTTACTAATAAAAAGGATCCTTTGCGAATGAACCTGGAACAAATCATCGAGCTCCGTAATACCAGCACCCATTTCATTACTTCAGAGTATGAACAAATATACGTCCCGTTTTTCCAGTCTTGTATTTTGAATTATTCTAACAAGATGCTCGAATTCTTCAAAATTGATATTACAGAAAATATCCCAGCAAACTTTCTGACATTATCTGTAAAGCTTTCCCCAATCAACCCGGAAGAAATACAGGCTCGATACCCAGAACCAATTGCCGTAAAGCTGCTGCAGACGGTCAAACGCATTAATGATTCAATGCCAGCTGAGGGGAATGATAAATATGCAGTCCTGATAAAGCATGATATCTATATTACAAAGAAAACTGATTTAGCTACGGCTTCTATAAGAATCACTAAAGACGCTGAAAAAGCTGCCTTTATTTTAAAAGAGACTAAGGATATGCAAAGGTCCTGTCCCTATCGTCGGGCTAAGTGTATCGAGCTAATCAATAAACGATTGAAAAATGGTCATATTAATTTCATAAATCCCACAAAAACTCCTTCTGACGAAAAATATCACACATTTAATACTAGTCATTTTGACCTTATAGTAAGATTCTATCAGAGTGAACGTACTCCCGCCTATAGAGGCGGGAGCTTCCTGCTTCAGCGAGAACAGCGCCATTG
>OGYQ01000075.1_pt1 | contig 124859 bp, 127 predicted proteins | sample 1576641 | NCBI WGS metagenome assembly OGYQ01 (sample SAMEA3541476, study PRJEB24748) | human gut metagenome | biome: human gut; feature: human-associated habitat; material: faeces | place: China | collected 2012 | reverse complement strand
TTTTCTGGCACTTCCATTAATGATTACAATTTTCATGCGTGTATCCTCCAACTTCTGATTTTTCTAGATGTATATTTTCTTCATCTATAATGAAAATGCTAAATCGTAAGCTCCCCAAATTACAGTTTTTAAATTTCCTACTTTTGCAGCATCTCCGATTACATGAATATGTTCAGATTTTTCGCATAATGGATTTGGTGTATATCCAACAGATAAAATGACTGATTCGCAATTAATCTCCTTAATTCTATCTGCAGTTTGAATTATTACACCATTATCTTTGATTTCTTTTAAAGAGCTTTCTAAGTATACAGGAACCTTATAAAAACGCAAGTAATCTTTTAGACAACTAGAATTTGCTGCACAAATACCAGCTGATTTGATAAGGTCATCAGCCATTTCAACAATAAATGGTTTTTTACCTTTTCGTGCTAAATCATAAGCGATTTCACAGCCAGTCAATCCGCCACCAATTACAGCGACTGTTTCGCCAACCTCTTTATTACCTAGTAAAAAATCTACTGCTTCAACACCTTTTTCGAAACCAATGATTGGTAACTTTCTTACTTTGGATCCTGTAGCAATGACAATCTCGTCTGCATCTAGTTTAGATATATCTTTAACTTCAGTATTTAAATGTACAGATATTGGAAGTTTTGCGATTTGTGTACAATACCATTTAATCAAATCTTTATCTTTTTCCTTGAATTCTGGAGCAGCTGCGGCAATAAATACCCCACCTAATCTATCTGTTTTTTCATATAAATCAACTTTATGACCCATCATTGCGCAAAGTCTAGCTGTTTCCATGCCTCCAATGCCACCGCCGATGATAACAACTTTCTTTGGATTAGCTACTTTCTTTATCTGATATTTATCTTCTTCGAAAGCTACTGGATTTAATGCACAATGTCCTTGTGTTTCCATATCTTTTAAATCCAGTACTACACCTGAGTTTTTATAGTATGCTAATGGGAGACATGCATTATGACAAGAGATACAAGGTCTGATATCTTCTTCTCTGCCTTCTTTTAATTTAGTCAAGTATTCACCATCACAGATAAACTGTCTACCTATAGCTACTGCATCTATATTTCCTGATGCAATAGATTCTGCTGCAACATCTGCTTGCATACGTCCTGCACAAATAACTGGAATGTCCACATATTTTTTGATATGTTCAACTTCTTTTAGGTTACAATTTAATGGCATATAAACCGGTGGGTGAGCCCAATACCAAGAATCATAAGTACCATTATCAGCATTTAATGCATCATAGCCTGCATCTTGTAAATATTTAGCTGCCTTTTCACTCTCTTGCATATCACGACCAATCTCATTAAATTCTTCACCAGGAACTGCTCCTACTTTAAAATCTATTACTTTACTAGTAACTGAGTAGCGTAACATAACCGGATAATCATCACCACATTCTTTTTTAATTGCTTTTACAACTTCCACTGCAAAACGATAACGGTTTTCAAAAGAACCACCATATTTATCAGCTCTGTGATTTGTATACTTAGTTGTAAATTGATCCATAAGATAGCCTTCATGAACAGCATGAACTTCTACCCCGTCAACGCCAATATCTTTACATAACTTTGCAGATTTTGCATATCCCTCAATATAATCAGCAATTTCTTTTTCTGTAATTTGGCGAGTTGTGAGTTGTGGTGCCCAAACCATAGGAAGTCCTTCGTCAGGGGCAACCATCATTTCGTTTAAGTGCAAGAATGGATTAGTAAGTTTCTTAAAAGCTTTATTATCTGCCATCTTTAGCAGTTTATCTGGTATTGTGTAATTTCTTCCCGCAAAACCTGCGCCAAGTTGGAAGAATATTTTAGATCCGTTTGCGTGAATCTCGTCAATGACTGGTTTTGCTTGCGCAAATACTTTAGGATTTTTGTGCAACCATTTACCTCCCATCATAGAATAAACTGGAATCATCCCTGGGATGAAAAGACCTACATCATTGTTTGCTCGTTCAATGTAGTATTGTTTTGACTTTTCGTTGAATTTAGGTCCCATCATATTTTCTATAATATTGGTACCTTCCATAGCTGGAATAACTACTCTATTTTTAATTTCGCAAGTTCCAATAAAAAATGGCGTAAATAGTGCTTCATACTTTTTATTCATTGTCCTAATCTCCTTGATATAATAAAAAATCATGCTTTTACAATTCACATTTTAGCATGATTCAAGTACAGTATCTCGACAATTAAAGACATTATGTTGGATATCTAGCGGTTTACTACATAAAATTTTTTTAATATATTGATAAGTTGCTCGTCAGACTCTTTACAACCATTTTGTAGCCACATTTCTACCATTCCATAAAATCCCGAAAATATAAAATTATATTCTAAACGATTGCTACTGGTTGGTATAAATAATTCTCCGTGGAGCCAATCGTTATTAATATCCACCATCTTTTGAATCGTAGAATTGTGAACACCTTGCCTGTGTATAGCTAAAAATACATTTTTATACTTTCGCGCAGTTCTAAAATACACTAAAAGAAAACCTTCTTGGCTTGGATTTAGATTGTTTTGTAATAAAGTTCGCATTTCATCCATAATAGAATCTGTAATTTCCTCAAAACAATCTTGTATATTACTGTAATAAACATAAAATGTACTCCTGTTGATATTCGCTACTTCACATAGACTACTTACAGTAATATCACTTACATCTTTTTTCTCTAGAAGTATTCTTAATGCCGATTGAAGTTTTTCTTTTGTTTTTAAAATTCTTTTATCCATAATAGGTATTATTTTCTCACTTTCTGTACCTTGCAATAGCTCCGTGCTTAGTGGTGGACTCAAATTTTGCGACAACAACTTGTTCATTTAATTTTTCTTTCAAAACATTACTAATATGTTTGTTGATGGTTTTCACGTCACAATCAAATAGTTCGGCAATTTGTTGATGGCTTAACCAAATAGATTCCCTGTTATCTCTTACGTTAACTTCGAGTTTTAATTCACCATCTTTAAATACAATAATTACGTTGTTCATGTTTTTCTACTTGTCTTTCTATAATTTAATTATCATATTAAGACTTACAAACTGGGAGTTGTCATTTTTCTTAATTTTGCTTTTCTATAAATATTGGTTTTGTGCCATCGTCAATTTTCATTTTATTACTATCGACTCTTATATAAGTACTTCCAATTTCTGAATGCAAATAAGGAATAATGTCTTTATCATAATTACAAATTGTATTGACAGCAAAAATATGATGATTATTTGGATTATTCATATATTCATCATCTTCATTACCAGCCATAAATCTCCAACCGCTATCTGGTCTTCCTTCATCTGGTTGTTCTCTATACATATATCCAACTTTGTATCCTTCTTTAGTTATCTTATCTGATACAATACAACCTTCTCCGTTTGGTTCTTTCCAATCAATTAGATTTTCAACCTTTATTTTTATAAACTCATCTTTCTTCTTACCAAATAATCCCATATTAGAGTCTCCTCCCACAAATTCCGATTTGCAAAACACATTCTTTTTTACATAGGCACAGTATACCACATTTCCTGTGCCTATGCGATTCAGTCTAACTCATTATTTGAAATTGCAGAATATTCTCTCGCGGACTTTTTTTGCAAAAACATATTCTCTCGTGGACTTTTTAAAAAAATAGGACCCAGATTACACCTGAACATAAAATTCAGGCATAAACTAAGTCCTATCTCAAAATTATATAGTTCACCTCACAATCTTCCCATTATCCAGTAATCAGCCAGATAATATGACATTGTAGGTATTGATTCATTCGGCGCCGTCCTAATCCTTACCTCAAAATTGGTATTAAAAAAATAGGACTTAAATCATTCAAACCCTTGTTTTATAAGGTTTCTCTTGATTTAGTCCTATTTTAACGTATGCCCCCATGATAACTTTTATGTCTGGTGTTCCATACAATTCGATCAACTCTTCTAAATACTTTTTTCTTACGATAAGTTGCATGGCGCCATCTCCTATTTCCACTTTCTAAAAATTATTCATTTTTCGGTAATATGGTTTACAAACACATATTAACACGATCTGTATCTTCTGTCATTAGCCTATTCCCACTTTTTAAAAAATATTCATTTTCAGGTAGCGAGTATCCACAAAATCGATCTTCTGCTCTATCAAAAAAAACGGAAGTCTGCATTTTGCAAAATCTTCCGTTTATATTCTATATCTAACTTATCTGGTGAAAGTATATTTACGATTGACTTTATATTCCATCAAACTCTGATTTACTTCTTATCCTACAAATATTACTTTCATTTTTTGCTTGTTTTCGGTTTATAATCCTTCATCTCTGGAATCGCCCCACCTGACACCGCCCACAAATACAGGCTTGCAACACTGCAATAGGGACTAAAACGCCGACGATATTTCTCAAATAATTTGCGGTCAATCTTACGATGATGGTAGACCATCCGCAATCCACGTTGGATCGCAAGATCATCATAACTAAAAATATCTGGACGCTGCATACAAAAGAGCAAGATCATCTCCGCGGTCCAGACACCAATACCTTTTAAACTGCTCAATTCCCGGATAGCCTCCTCATCCGACATTTGCCAGACTGCATCCAGATTGCAAGTCCCATTATGAACTTTTTCTGCAAAATCCGTGATATACTCCGCTTTTCGGAAGGTCATGCCATAAGACTGCAATTTGGAAATATCCGTCGCCAGAATCGTTTCCGCATTTACTTCTCCCAGACCTTCCTGCATCCGCTGCCAGATGGTTGCCTGTGCTTTTGTGGATATCTGCTGCCCGATAATATGATGAATGACCGAAGAAAACAGGTCTGTATCCGTTTCTCTTTCGATCATACCAATCTTCTCAATCACTTCCGCAAGTTTTTCATCCTTACTTTTGAGATATGAAATTTCATTTTCTCCATATGCAAAATACATATCCCACCTCCGTGCTTTTTGTTGTACTTTCTTTCCACACCGACATCCTACCAACTTACAAACAGCATACTGCTTTCCCCAGTCACCCTCATTGCCTTTCTTTTATTCTCTGCTTTAAGACTTTGTATTTCTTGAATCGTCTCCCACATACCAGTAATCGCAGACTTCTCCTCCGCCTGCCAACGTATGCTCTCTATGTAATGTAAAGTGCATGAGTTTCGCTGTGAGGAAATCCACATCACACATGACCGGCAAAACCTCCAGATAGCCTTCTTTCCTAGCAAAATTATTGAGCGGACATTGCGTGAAATGATAGTAAAATCCCTCTTGATGCTTTGTATCATCAATATGGAAATCCCAGGAAACATCCTTGTATTCCGGGTGCTCGTCCAGCCATGCCGCATCTTTTTCTATCATCTTACGGAACTTTCTGACACCGCTTTCCTTATTTCCATTCACAAATAAACCTACTATTTTCAGCACAGGCATAGACAGAATAGCCGTACACATTTCCCGCAGATCACTGACGGATATTTTCCCATCGGCAGCCTTCCAGATCGCCAAAACGACCAGACATTCATAGATATTGGATGCCATAGGATTGTCCTCGCCCACATCATCTACACGATCCAGCATATCCCGATATACACCATCCGCCTTTGCTATCAGCGCTTTCGTATATTCCTTCCCATATCGCTTATTGAGTTCCTTTTTCATAAGAGGGATCAATAATTTCCAATATTTATCCGTGTACGCCATCATAGGTCAGCCCTTCCTAAAATACATTTTTCGCTATTTTTTACGGGTAATGCGAAATGTCATTTCCACCATAGTAATCATATATATTTTGCGGTATGTCCTGTTGCTCCAAAAATAACGACTTTCTTCATTTCTAAACCCCAAATCACAAAGCATCCCAATGCTCTTTTGTCATTAGATTTGTATGCCCAATGCGAACCTCATGTAAAAGAGGCACCGGCACATCCTCGCAGGTATGATGATAAACAAAGCCCAATTTTTCCTGCACACGTTTGGACTTATCGTTGCCGTCATAATAGCCACACCAGATCTTTTTCATTCCAAGATCTTCAAATCCATGGCGCAAAAGTTCTCTTGCGGCTTCCGGCATATAACCCCTGCCCCAGAATTTTTGTCCCAGCCAGTATCCCAGTTCACATTCATCGTCCCGGTCTGTCATGTCTGTATGTCCCTTCAGTTTCAGTTCGACAGCCCCGATCGCAATGTTGTTTTCCTTTTCACAGATCGCGTAGCACTCCGGTCCGTTAAAGACATTTCGGATCACCTCTTTGCTTTCCTCCACGTTTTTATGTGGCGGCCATCCCGCAACCGGACCCACCTCCGGATCTTTTGCATATGTATATAAACTGTCCGCGTCTGCCTCTGTCCATTTTCGCAATAATAATCTTTCTGTCTCCAGCATTTTTACCCCTTACACTTTTGGAAAATTTCTTTTCCCCATATTACTATATTTCCAATGTTTTTTCCATTTCATTTGACAATCTCCCTTCCTTCGTATATATTTAGTTAGGTTTCTAACAATTAGAAATCTAACTACGGAGGCAATCATGCAGGAAACATTTAAAAACTAGAATCCCTATGTATTTTATCGGACTTTTCGTATGACCATCGGCATTGCGCTTTCCGTAAAATCAAATCTGGGTGTATCGCCCGTCAGTTCCATCCCTTACACCATGACCTGCGTCTGGGGCATTGAGATGGGCAAGGCAACCATATCGTACTGGTTCTGATCCAGATCCTCTTATTGCGAAAAAGCTTCCTCCAATTATGTCATCACTGATCCGCCTTGCCGCAGAAAAAAGTGGTTTCTCACCGGAATATGTAGAGCAGAATGACCTGCCAATGGTCGACCAACTTTTTGCAAAAGAATCTGCTCTGATCCACGAACTTTCCCAGAGGGGTTCCTGCATCATCGTAGGCCGTTTGGCAAACTACATATTAAATGATATGCCGACAGCCTACCATGTTTTCATCAGTGCAGATCTGGATGCCAAGACTGCCACACATTCGATTGCAAATACCATAAGTCTACCTCCTTTATAATCACAAAATTCCTACTTTTTTAAGATCAGGATCTTGTTGGAAATATTGTGGGCTGCAGGGATCTTGTCAATCAATTTATAGATCGGCATAAACTCTTTCATACCCTCAACCAGACTGACATCCCCCTGACTCTGAAATGGCGGGATCAGTTTTTCCATGCTTTTCCCATCTTTAATACCCCAGGTAAACTTTGCCTGACTTCCCTCGATCGACTTTTCCTTGATATGCTTTACAGAAAACAGTGACATTGCCTCCATAAACACCGTGGCATGCTCCACCTTTTCATCTATGATATGAAACATCTGCCTGACATCCGCTCCGCTCAGATACATAGTCAATCCTTCAATGATAACAAGCACCGGCTCACCATGATATTCGATACTTTCTGCAAAAGCCGGGTCCATCGCAGACTTGGCAATCTGATAGATCGGACCGTTTTCATCTAAAAAACGGCTACGGATCTGCATGGTCTCCGGCAGATCGACATTATACCAGCGCAGATATTTCCCCTGCATGCGGTAGCACCGGGTATCCAGCCCACAGGCGATATTGATCACGACCGCATCTTTATTCTGCTTCAAGAAATCCTCGACCAGCCGATCCAGAAGAATGGTTCTTGCAATAACACCATAACTCATCATCTTATCGTCCGCCGCCTTGGAAAAATCATAGTCCAGTTCCGACACGATCTCTATGGCTTTCTCATCATAAATATGCCGGTCATCCTTCTTCGACTCCTGCGCTCTGGCGTACAAAGTCTGCAACATTGTTTCCGATATTCCCTGCATCTTGTCTTTTTCCACCTGATATGTCATAGTCCGCCTCCCATAAATATCACGATTAGTTGCAACTAACTATAGGTATTATAGCACATCGTCGAATATTTGCACAATATATACCTTTCTTGTGGTGGACGACAAGAAATCCCAGCAAAATCAACACGATCGTAATGACCCATGAAATCGGAAATGCTTCATACAGGATCTTTCGACACCGTTTATCCTGTCCTGTTAGAACAGCGCCAAAGAAAAAATTAAGGATCACGTTTAGTATACCGGAACGAAGCAGGAAAAAATCAATGCCATCCTTTTAAAAAAGGACTCGGGCAATATCCGCATTGACCGCCAGCCCTTTGTCCTCGATATCTTCCGGCAGGTATGCCTGCCCCTGATTGATACAGATATAAAAGGCATTCTGCCAGTTCGCCGCATATTGCCAGAAATTATACTTGATGATACCTGGCGTGTTATAACCTACGCCGAGTTCCAAAAAAACGATCTTTTTCCGCATATGGTCTTCCATAAAGCGCACATAAGATGCGGATGCCGCTTTCCAGCCTGCATCTTCCACAAAGGTATTGTCTGCGCGCAGGTTCATGCTCATAGGTCTGCCGCACTTAGGACAGCGCGGAACAAGTTCAGCGGGAACGCTCATCTTAGGCATTACGCCTTCCGGCAGGTATAAAGATCCATCCTCAGCAAGAGCATAGCCCTGCGCAAAAACCATATCCCGCACGGTTTCTTCATTATTGTATGTCTTAGCATGACAGGGTCTGCTGCACTGAAAAAGTCCATAGTCGCCCTGGGTATAAAAGAGTCTTTCCTTTGCAAATCCCGCCTTTTGGAACTGATGATCCACATTGGTCGTCAGCACGAAGTAGTCCTTATCCTTTACCAGCGCATATAAATTCCGATATGTGCCATTCTCCACATCCTGATAACGGTTGATATAAATATAGCGGCTCCAATACGCCCAATATTCCTCAAGCGTGGCGTAATCATAAAAGCCACCGGAATACATATCGGAGAAGCCATACGCGCTCCCAAAATCTGAAAAATACTTTTCAAAGCGATCGCCACTGTAAGTAAAGCCTGCCGCCGTGGAAAGTCCCGCACCGGCACCGATCACAATGGCATCCGCATCCTCAATTTTATGTCTGATAAGTTCTATCTTGTCCGCTTGCTCTTTCATCTGTTCCATACTTCTTTCTCTGCTTGCTATCTCATGCCTTATTCCAAAAACCTAGCCTAATAATCTACGGTAAATCCCTTCGTCTTCCTCTTTAAAGACGTTAAAGACCACCTTAATATCCGATTCGGTCTGCGCCTTATGCTCTTTCACAGTCTCAACAGCGATCTCTGCCGCACGCGCATTCGGAAAACAAAAAACACCGGTCGAAATACAACAAAAGGCGATACTTTCAATTCCCTTTTCCTCTGCCAGATCCAGACAGGACTGGTAGCAGGAGCGCAAGAGATCCTGGTCTTTCTGCGTCAGTTTTCCCTGCACGATCGGTCCAACTGTATGGATCACGTATTGGCAGGGCAGATTATACGCAGGCGTGATCTTCGCCTGCCCGGTCGGCTCGACGTAGCCCTGTTCTGCCATCATTTCATTGCAAAAGGATCGTAGTTGCATCCCAGCATAGGTGTGGATACAATTATCAATGCAGTTATGGCAGGGTTGATAACAGCCTGTCATGCCACTGTTTGCCGCATTGACGATTGCCCCCACGGCAAGTCTTGTGATGTCTCCCCGCCAAAGATAGAGGTCTTCCTGCAATTCTTCCATATCCGCCAGTGTCACAAAACCCTTTTTCCGGTTCTCCTCCTGGAGATATGCATCCTGGATCTGCAAAAATCCATCATCCACAGGCGCCGCCATACGCACATTCATAAGCGAACGCAGCAAGCGTCTTTGTGCGTCAGCATTTGCCGGAATCTCCATATCTCTATAGCCCGGCTGCTCTTTTAACAATTCTTTGATCAAATACATACGTCGCTCACTCTGGTTCATATGGCTGCTCCTCCTGTTTATCTCATCACTGTTTTAAAATTCATAAGGTGGATTTCCTGAAAAGTCCGCGATCACACCATGCGCATCTTCCAAATAAAATACTTCAAAAATTGGGTTATCCGCGGTCTCATACTGGCTCTTGACAATAGGATTGGCGATGCACATTTCTTTTGCCTGCATGTTGTCCTCAAAAACTGCTTTTCCATGCAGACGGATCCATGCATAAGTTGGGCTGGATACGGAGATCTCAATCTGCGGATTTTCCTGCAGATCCTTGTAGACATCCTTTGTGTTGTTGGTGCAGAACCAAAGTTTGCCATCCATCTGACCCGCAAACATAAAAGGACGGCACTTTGCCTTTCCATCACGACCTACGGTTGCTAAATACTGTACAGGATTTTCCTGTAAAAATTCTACTACTTTTTCCATGAAATTTTCCTCCATTTTTCTTTTTTTGAACATTTCCTGTTCCTGCTTATGATTTTATGATGGAAAAAGGCAGAAAAAAAGTACGCACAAATCTATTACTTAGTTACCAAAAGGTAACTATTGCGCAGATCCTAAGGGCATACTATAATTTGATATAAGATTTATTTCTAATGTAGCATTCTAATTTGAACTATTGCGATCCTGTAAGGAGAAAAGGAGATTTTATGCTGACCAAAGAAGAATTACCGGCTTGTCCGGTTGCAACCACATTGCAACTGATCGGAAGTAAATGGAAGATACTGATCATTCGAAACCTCATGTCACGCCCTTGGCGTTTCAATGAATTAAAAAGCGATCTGGGCGAGTCCATGCGCCCCATCATCACGGCAATGGCAGAATGGGGCACCGCCTACAAGGAGTCATTTTTACAGGAATAAATAAACATACACGACAGAAAAAGGAGCATTCCCATATCTCTACGGAAATGCTCCTTTTGGAATACTATATCTTATCTACGAATCTTATTCGCAAACATATGGCATAAGTGCTACGTGACGAGCTCTCTTGATTGCTACAGTTAAAGCTCTCTGATGCTTTGCACAGTTACCGGTGATACGACGAGGAAGGATCTTACCTCTCTCTGAGATGTATCTCTTTAACTTTGCTGTATCCTTGTAATCAATCACGTTGTCCTTACCACAGAATACACAGACTTTCTTTCTTCTGTGCATTGGTCTTCTTCTTGAACCATCTGCTGTCTTATTGTAAGCCATGACGCTACCTCCTAATCAATGCTAATTGAATGGCAATTCTTCTTCAATACCATCCGGAATGTTCATAAAACCGTCTCCAGCGTTTGTATTCGGTGCCGGAGTTCCCATGTCGCCGCCAAATCCATTGTTTGACTGAGCATTCTTGCTCTCTGCAAACTCAATGGAATTCGCAATGATCTGATCGGAATATACCATGTTCCCATCTTTTCCGGTGTAATTGTTGTTTCTGATTTCACCTTCCAATAAGATCTTGGTACCTTTTCTAAGATATTTCTCAGCAAACTCTGCCTGACGTCCAAAAGCAGTGATACGGAAGAAATCTGCATCCGGATCTCCATCTCTCTTGAATCTTCTATCTACAGCAATTCTAAAATTTGCTACAGCAGAACCATTGGCTGCCCCATATCTTACTTCCGGATCTGCTACCAAGCGACCCATCATAATCAGTCTATTCATTCCTACTCCTTATCTACTATCTATGCCTCGTCTTTTCTGACGCATAAGAAACGAAGAACATTATCCATAATACGAACGTTTTCTTCGATCTGAGCAGGTGCATCAGCTTCTGCTTCGAACTGGATGAAGTAGTAGTAACCTTCGCTCATCTTCTGGATGTCGTAAGCTAACTTCTTCTTACCCCAATCTTCTACTTCACTGACAACGCCGCCGAAACGGGTAATGTAACCCTGTGCCTTCTCAACGACTGCTGCTCTCGCATCATCTTCGATCTTAGCATTAACAACGAGTGCTAATTCATACTTGTTCATGCGATTTTACCTCCTTTTGGTCTTTTGGCCTTGCCAATATACGGCAAAGCAAGGATATTTTAATATACCACGAGTTGATATGATACCATGATTTTCCCGCTTTTTCAAGCCTTTTTTACATTTTCGTGCAAAACATTTTTGCATGCCTTGGTCACTTTTGTGCGCGGCAGCATCATCTGATGCCCACATCCCAGACATGCCAGACGAAAATCGGCTCCCACACGCAGGATACGAAACTGGTCGCTCCCACAAGGGTGCTTCTTTTTCATGGTTACAATATCATTTACCTGAAAATCCCACTTGTTCTCCATACGCTTTTCCTTTGGTTTGTGATGTAAAAAAGAGACATCCTATCGGACATCTCCTAAAAAATTGCGGGAATAGGATTTGAACCTATGACCTCCGGGTTATGAGCCCGGCGAGCTTCCAGACTGCTCCATCCCGCGTCAACGTTATTTATTATAGGCTTCTTATCCCGGATTGTCAAATTTTTGTCATCGACAAGATCTGACATCAGTATGCGATCAGCCCCTGCATGATACTGCAGACAATGACTGCCACGACCGCGCCTAAGATCATACCGATGATGATCTCCGGTATGGTATGCCCCATCTTTTCTCTTAAGTTTCCTTCGTACAAAGGCTCTCTGCCCTCGGCTTTATCCCGCTCCAAAAGACGGTTGAGCAACTGCGCCTCGCGCCCTGTCTCCATGCGCACGCCTGCTGCATCGTAGATCACGATAATGGCAAAAAACAAAGCCATAACAAAAGGAAATCCTCCCAGTCCCTCCACGATAGCAGTCGAAACGACCAGGCCCGTAACTGTGGCTGAATGTGAACTTGGCATACCGCCGCTTCCCGTGAGACGTTCCGCGGAAAAACCATTTTTTGCCGCGTCAATGATAACCTTTAAGACTTGCGCCACCAGCCAGGCAGCCGCCGTTGCCACAAATATACGGTTTGTGATGAGATCCATGAGCATGTTCATTTGTTTTCTTCCTTATCTTCTATAATATATGTCACCAAGTTTCCCTATATTACTACGAATTTGAAAATTTGTACAGTTCCTATAGCATCCGCCCCAGGATCACACTGGCGATCAGCCCCGCCAAAGTCGCTACCAGCGCGCCCGCCAGCGTCCATCTGGTCTTTCGGATGCCGACACTCATAAAATAGACCGACATGGTATAAAAGATGGTCTCCGTGCAAGATCCCATCAAAGATACAATCAGCCCATTGCTGCTGTCCGGTCCATATTCTTTAAAAATATCTAAGACCAGTCCGGTCGCCGCCGAGGAGGAAAACATTTTTACGATAGCCGCTGGAAGAAGCACGGAGGGAAAGACTTCCTCGGGTATGATCTTTCCCAACCAGACTGCCAGATCCGTCAGAAAGCCGGAAGCACGCAGGACACCGACCGCACACATAAGCCCGATCAGCGTCGGCATAATACCGATCACGGTGTGAAAGCCGTCTTTCGCCCCCTCCAGAAAATCCTCATAGACCCTCCCCTTGCCAAGCAGGGCGTGAAAAAGGATGATAAACAAGAGAATGGGGATGATGGCATCGGATATATATAGAAGCAATTTCATAGCCGATCCTCCCGCCTCATACATGCCAGTTTACAAAAGATCACGGCAACCAAAGTGCTGATAGCGGTCGCAAGAATGGCAGGACCCGTGATCATGGATGGATTTGCCGATCCGTACTGACTGCGATAGGCGATCATATTGACCGGGATCAGTTGCAGGGAAGAAATATTGAGTACCAGAAAAGTACACATTTCCCGGCTTGACACGCCCTCTTTCTGCCGGCTGACCTTCTTTAATTCCTGCATGGCAGAAAGTCCTGCCGGTGTTGCCGCCCAGCCAAGTCCAAAGATATTGGCGATGACATTGGTCGCGATATATTCTTTTGCCTTGGTCTCCTTTTTTAATGTAGGAAATAAAAAGTTCAGCAGGGGATCCAGTTTTTCTGCCAGAGTACGCAATAGTCCGCTCTTTTGCGCAATGTTCATCATACCTACCCAAAAACACATGACACCAAGCAATGTGATACAAAGAGAAACGGCTTCCTTTGCAGAGGAAAGTGCCGCTTCCGTGATTGCCGCCATCTCTCCCCGAAAGCCTCCATAGACGATGCCAAGTAAGAGCATGCCTGCCCAAAGATAATTCATAGGCACTCCAAGACTTTTTTTCATATGTATGAATTTTAAGGAAAATCTATGCCGGAAATCATATTTTTTTTCATTGTACATACACTGTAACTATGGTATTTCTTTGGGAGGCATTATGGGAAAACGATTTCTTTGTCTGATCCTTGCTATCCTGATCGCCTTTTCGGCGGTAGGCTGCAGCAAAGAGGATCTGGGAAATGCAAGGCTTTTTGATGCGGGTCAGACCAGCGATGCAGATACTTTTGAGGATCTGACAGACGATTGGTTTTGCAGGCAGATGGAAGCCGATCCTATGTCCTGCCACTTTACTTTAGAAAACCCGGATGCCTATCATATCACTTTTTCGGACCAGACGCTCTGCACACTGACCATGGAAGAACATATCAAGGAAATGGATGCGATCAAAGATCTGCTTGACCGTTTAAAGGACATTGACCGCAATAATCTGACTGCCCGGCAAAGGCTGGTCTATGACCTTATGAAGGATTACTATGGTCTGGAGGAAAAACTGGGCGACTACTACTACTATCAAAATCTGCTCTCGCCGACCGCCGGTATTCCTTCTTCCCTGCCGGTTCTTTTGTCCTCTTTTTCCTTTCACGATACCGAGGATATTGAATGTTACCTGTCCCTCTTAGAAGAAATGGATATCTACTTCGGACAGATCTATGCCTTTGCTACGGAACAGACCAAATTGGGGCTTATGGAAAACACAGACTCGTTGCAACAGACCATTGATTTTTGTGCCTCTTTTTCACAGGTGCAGGCGGACCACCTGCTTCTGACTTCTTTTGACGACCGCATAAAAAACGCTGCCTTTTTAGATGAAGCAGAAAAAGCGTCCTATATCTCCCGGAATCAGTCGATCATTTATGATGTCGTTTTACCGTCTTATTTGTCTCTTTCTAATCAATTATCGTCGATTATTGACAAAACAGACGATAATGGAAGTCTTTCTGTCAAAGAAAAAGGACGTACATACTACGCCCTTCTGGTCAGAAAAAACACCGGCACAAAGGAAAGTCCCTATACGGTTTTCCAAGAAATCGCTGCCAAACGTCAGGAAGACCTGTTCCAAATGGCTGACCTCTTTGCCCACAATCCTGCCTTAGCGTCCATGCTGGGCTCTTATACCTGCCCCCTAAAAACAGCCGATGACATGATCGAGCATTTACAGGATTCTATACAAAATGACTTTCCTACTTGTGAAAATGTTACCGTCACCATCCATGAAATTGCGCCACAATTGCGGCAGACCAGTGCGCCCGCCTACTATCTGATCGCGCCTTTGGATTCTGGTGGCTATCACAATATTTTTTACAATCCAGACAGCAATGCCGACACGACTTCCCTCTTTACCACCATGGCACATGAGGGTTTTCCCGGTCATCTTTACCAGACCGCCATGTCCTATCAGTACGGATTGGAACCGGTGCGCGCCCTTTTATCCTTTCCGGCATATACCGAGGGCTGGGCTACCTATGTGGAATATATGTCTTATCAATACGCCGGACTGCCGGATCAACTTGCGTCCGTCCTAGCCCTCAATGAGAGCATTGTCCTAAGTCTCTATGCCTCTGCCGACATTGGCATCCATTATTATGACTGGGATCGTGCCAGTCTTTTGGAATTTTTAGAAAATTATGGGATCAAAGATCAAGATGTCGTCGATCAGATCTACCAGTTGATCGTGGAAGATCCTGCAAATTACCTGCATTATTATGTAGGCTATATGAATTTTGCATCCCTACAGAAAGACTATAAGGATGCAAAAAAAGATGATTTTTCTTATATGGAATTTCATAAAAAGATATTACAGACCGGACCTGCGCCTTTTGATATCCTGCGGGATGCCCTGCTTGGAACATCATAAAAGCGCCTGATAAATATCGCGCTTGCTGACGCCACGGTCTTTGGCTACGGCTTTCATGGCGTCCTTTTTGCTGTAGTCCTGATCCAGATAGATCTGCATATGCTCCTCAATGCTCAAATCTTCCCAGCGGCTCTGCTCCTCCTGCATGACCTCTTCTTTGGACTTACCGGCAATGACAAGGACATATTCACCGCGCGGGTCATTTTCCCTGTAATAATCCACAGCCTGCGCCAGCGTCATTTTCTTCTTTTCCTCATAACGCTTGGTCAGTTCCCGGCAGAGCGTGATGCTGCGGTCGCCGAGTGCCTGATAAAGTTCCTGCAAGGTCGCACGCAGATGATGCGGTGCCTCATAAACGATCATGGTGCGTGTCTCCTGCTGCATCTCTGCCAATACACGCGCGCGCTCCTTTTTGTCTTTTGGCAAAAATGCCTCAAAACTAAAACGCCGACACGCCTGTCCGGAACTCGTCACCGCAGTGATACAGGCAGCCGCACCCGGAACGGCATTGACCTCGATGTCTTCCTCATAACACATTGCCACCAGTTCCTCGCCCGGATCGGAAATGCCCGGTGTCCCGGCATCTGTGATAACGGCAATATTTTTGCCATCTTTTAAGGCTGCCAGTAATGTATGCGCCTTTTCGATCTTATTAAACTCATGATAACTTGTCATGGGCGTGTCGATCTCAAAGTGGTTCAAAAGTTTTATGGAATTTCGCGTATCCTCAGCAGCGATCAGATCCACTTCTTTCAAAATGCGGACACAGCGATAGGTCATATCCTCCAGATTTCCGATCGGTGTCGCACACAAATATAAGATACCTGCCATACTCCGGCACTCCTTTCCGTTATCTTTGCTCTACTTTTATCCCGCAAGCATTTAATAACCGTAAATATCGTAGATCTCCGGCATATAAACGCCCGGACTCTGATATACGATCAGAGGTTTTTCTACCGTGATCCTGGACTTTCCGTCCCGCATCCCCTCGATCAGAACCATATTGGGTTCCTTATCCACATAGGGATAGACTAGCTGCATCCGCTTTGGCTCAACCTTGTAACGGCTCATTGTGGATAAGATCTCCACCAGGCGGAAAGGTCTGTGCACAAAGTAACATTTGCCGCCCGGACGAAGGAGTTTTGCCGTCTGTGATACCACATCCTCCAGATTGCAGAGCACTTCATGTCTGGCGATGGTCTTGGCATCGCCGTCATTCTTGATGCCATGCTGGTCAGTCATATAGGGCGGATTGCAGGTCACAACATCAAAAGAAGATGCCCCAAAAATATTTGTTGCATCTTTGATATCTCCTGTGACAATGGAAACGCGGTCCTCCAAGTGATTGTAAGCCACACTCCTTGCCGCCATGTCAGCACTCTCCGGCTGGATCTCCAGACCGGTAAAATGCTGCCCCTCTGTTTTGGCTTCTAAAAGGATGGGAATGATCCCGGTTCCCGTGCCAAGATCCAGCACTTCCTCTCCGCGCTTTACCTTGGCAAAGCCGGACAAAAGCACAGCATCCATACCAAAACAAAAACGCTTGGGATCCTGGATGATCTTGTAACCGTTGCGTTGCAGTTCATCCAGCCGCTCACCCTCATGTAAAAATGATCCTGCCATTATTTATTATCCTCGAGTTTTGCCAACTCTTTTAATTCTTCTTTTGTGACCTTGATATTCTTGCGCTTTGCCTTGAATTTGAGGTCTCCTACTGCATAGTCGCGCTCTTCCTTGGTATCATTCTGCTCGATCAATACCTTGACGCGCTGACGAAGGACGCTGACCGCCTTAACCTGTCCGCGGATCCCTTCCGGTGTCGTCACATAGTCCCCGATATTCGGCAACTGGCTGTTCAGATACTCGTAAGTCTCCTGCTCATTTTTCAGACAGCACATAAGTCTGCCGCAGACCCCGGAGATCTTAGTCGGGTTCAGGGAAAGATTTTGCTCTTTTGCCATCTTGATGGAAACCGGAACAAAGTCTGTCAGATAAGAACTACAGCAGAGTGGTCTGCCGCAGATGCCGATCCCGCCCATAATCTTGGTCTCGTCACGCACACCGATCTGGCGCAACTCGATCCTGGTACGGAATACCGATGCCAGATCCTTTACCAGTTCACGGAAATCGATCCTGCCGTCTGCCGTGAAGTAAAAGAGCAGTTTATTGTTGTCAAAGGTGTACTCTGCGTCCACCAGTTTCATTTCCAGTTTGTGCTTTTTGATCTTTTCCTGACAGATCTTGAAAGCCTCTTTTTCTTTTTCCTTGTTCTTCTCTGCCCGTTTAAAGTCTTCCTCGGTCGCGATACGCTGGACAGTCTTTAGCGGCTGGACAACCTCATCATCCGGCACTTCCTTTGGTGCTACGGCAACTGTTCCCATCTCGACACCACGCGCAGTCTCAACGATCACGCGGTCACCGATCTTTAATTCTAAGTTCTTGGGTCCAAAATAATATACTTTACCTGCGGTGCGAAAACGCACACCAACAATCTTTATCATGCAATATTCTCCTTTATTGAAAGCAACATGAGTTCCACTGCCAAATTGTAATTGCCATTGCAGGCGATCCGCCGCCTTGCGGTATTCTCTGCCTGAATGATGGTATTCAGCCCGTGATAAGAACACTCACTTGCCTGTCTTTTTATGATCATCTTTTCATCCTGAAAAGTAATCTTTCTCTCATCACCTGTCGCCTTATATAATAACACATCTCGAAACCAGATGTTCATCAAATCCAAATAATCACCGATCTTAGGCTTGTATTCCTCCAATTCCTTGACGGCTTGGGAAATACCAAAGACATCCATCTTTTCCATACGACGCATCAGAGAGGTCATATGGGATTTCATTTCGTTAAATTCCTCGGAAGATGCCAATTTGATGGCTTTTCCCAGATTCCCCTGGGCAAACTGGGCACAGACATCTGCCTGATAATCCGGCATGCTGTGATGCTCCATCAACTCTTTTCGGATGATATCCGCAGAGATCGGCTTTAATTCCAAGGTCACACAACGGGATAAAATAGTCGGCAAAAATCCTGCTGCATTGGTCGTCAGCAAAAAGATAATAGCATAATGCGGTGGTTCCTCGATAGTCTTTAACAGGGCATTCTGCGCCGCCTTGTTCATCTTTTCCGCCTCATCCATAATATAGATCTTGTATTCGCTCGCATAAGGCTTGATGACAATGTCGTTATTGATCTGCTGTCGGATGTCCTCCACCGAAATGGTATTTGGCTTTTCATGCGAAACATAGCGGATATCCGGGTGGTTGTGGCTCTGGCACTGCTTGCAGGAATGACAATTTCCGCAGGCATCCTTGCCCCGGTCCTGACACAAAAGAGTCTGGGCAAATGCCTCCGCCAACATCATCTTGCCGGCATCCTTCTCCCCGCTGATAATATAAGCGTGGGACGTTTTGCCTAAAGCGATCGCGTTCTGCAAATGCTCTTTGATATCCTCTTGTCCTTTTATGTCTGCAAACTTCATTTTAAACTACTCCGTTTTAGGTGGAAATATCCAGAAGCAATCCCCGGATCTCATCGACTTTTCCAAGAATGGCAAGATGGTCTTTTTCTTCCTTGACCAGTTCTCCAGCCAGATCATCCAGATTTTTATCCACTAATTTTACCAAACCATAGACGCGGTGACGTCCCCGGCGATCCAAAAAGTTCTCTCTGGAAAACTTGTGGGAACGATTGACGACTTCATTCATGAAATCCTTGACCAGACCGCGGTATTTTTTCATATCCCGGATATCCATGTGCTCCGAGATCTTCTTTCCCTGCTCCGTGATCTCATCCATCAGCCCCGACAGTTTTTCCTTTAATTCCGCATCATCGATGGCACTCGCCAGGGTGAACTTAAATCCGTCATCCGTAGGCTTTGTCTGATTCACTTCCTGTGTCTGCGTCACGCCCGACACATCATTTACCTTTAAATCCATAGGCTAGCCTTCCTCACTCATCATGACTTCGCGCATAAAGCATACGATGTCCTCTTCCGTGCACTCCAAGTCCTCGTTATAGAAAATCCTGTGGATGCCTGCCTCCTGCAATTTCTCCTTGGAAAAATCTGCGGCATCTGCCAAAAATCGTCGGCACATTTCCTCATACTTTGGATGCTTCTGGCACCGCTCACGATCCAGTGCTCTTTGCAGGCGCACGCCGTCCTCTACTTCTATATATATCGGAAGAACCGCATCCTGACTAAAGTAATCCCGCAACTTGACAAAGGACTCAATCGTTCCGATCACCAGATAGTCATATCTGCTCAGATCAATGTTGCCATCGTCAACGGTAAAATAGTCCCAGATGCCGTGACAGGTATTATAACTGCGGATCTCCACGACCTTGCCGGATGCCAGCAGCCTGTCTTTTTCCTCATGTGTGCAAAAATGGTATTCGATCCCATCCACTTCACCTGCGCGGATGGGTCTGGTCGTATAAGACACGATCTGGCGCAGGGCAAGATCATGCCGCCCCAAAATGCGCTGATATAAGGTATCTTTTCCTGTTGAACTTTTTCCTATGATACAAAAAATCTTTCCCATGTTCCTTACTCTGCCTGTCTATAGAATGCGCTTACCATCTAGTATAATATAGTCCACCTCAAATGACAACGAAAAGCCCATGATCCACAAGCCCGGTGATGGTCAGCCCTTGCTTTTGGGCTAGATTTAAGAGGTCGATCCGCTCCTGATCGATCCGCTCACCCGGTACGATCAATGGTACACCCGGCGGATAGATGGCGACCGATGACGCTGCGATCCTGCCCTCTGCCTGATCAAGAGCACAGCGTTCTTTCGCTTTTTCCATTGCCTCATGATATTCCATGACCTTTTGCCCGCGCCCGTATAAGACCTGCCCCGTCCGGCAAGGATCGTCTGTATCTCTTGCACTGGCTTCCCGATCGATCTCTTTTAGTGCCTCAAAAAGACGGACAAATCCCTCTTCACTATCCATGACACTTGTCATGGCAAGTCCATAGGAAAAAGAAGACATTTCCAGAACCAGATGATATTTTTGCAAGAGGATCTCTTCCAGCGCATGCCCGGAAAGCCAGGTCTTTGATACGTCGATCACGATCTTGCCCGGATCCTGCCCCGGGAAAGAAGAGACACGGATCTTTTCCAGACTTTTACACTTTTTATAAAAGTCCTGCAAACGAGAGGCATATACCCCAAATGCCGCTTTTTCTTCTTCCAGAAAGCGGATGCACTGACATATGGAAGCCATCAGGACGTAAGACGGCGAACTGGTCTCAAATACATCCAGATAGGTCTCGATCTGCCTTTCCGAAACAAGTGAATTTTCATTGACGTGAAGCACCGCCGTCTGGGTCAGCGCAGGCAGGGTCTTGTGCAGGCTCATGATGACAAGGTCTGCCCCGCTTTCCAGCGGAGACTTTGGGAAATAGGGATCAAAGCCCAGATGCGCGCCGTGTGCCGCATCCACAATGACCGGGATCCCCCTTGCATGTGCCAGTGCCACGATCTCATCCAGAGGTTCGATCATCCCTTCATAGGTCGGCGATGTCACCACGATGGCTCCGATATCCGGGTTGACTTGCAAAGCCTGCTCATATTCTGCGATCGACGTTCCCTCGATCATGCCGATCTGCCCTACCTTGGGATAGGTATAGACGATCCGGCACTGCCGCAGCCAAGCAGCATGATAAATACTTTTGTGGCTGCCCCGTCCCATGAGGATGCATCCCTTTTGCGGCAGAGCGGAAAAGACTGCTGTCAGGTTGCCACAAGTCGATCCTCCGACCAGAAGATAGGACTTTTTTGCATGATAAAGCCCTGCCATACGTTCCATGGCTTCTAAGATAAGCCCCTGTGGATCATGCAGATTGTCAAATCCTGGGATCTCCGTAATATCAATGGCATATGGGTCTTCCAGCCCGGTCTGCTGTCTCTTATGTCCCGGCATATGAAACGGATAAAAGTCCGAATCTGCCAGTTCTCTTAATTTATGATCTAACATTTTTCTTTTCTTTTTCCCTCTATCATCTTATAATAGTATCTACATGAAAAAACGCGGATGGCTTTTCGCGTGTTTGTTGGAGGTTACAATGAGTCAGGCTTTGGTCATTTTATGTGGTGGTGACAGTTCCCGCATGGGAACCGATAAGGCACTGCTGCCATTCGGTGATGAATGCTTATTAGAATATATGGTGCACAAGTTTGCGCCCCACTTTGACCGCATCTACCTGTCTGTCAACCAGCGTGGTGACTACGGACATCTGGATCTGGATGTCACGGAGATACCTGACATCTATCTCAATGCCGGTCCCATAGGGGCGATCTTGAGCAGCCTTACCATGATCGTTGAAAACCGTGCTTTTTTTGTAACCATTGATACCCCTTTTATCCAGCCGTCACTCTGCAAGCACCTGCTTGCGGCATCCGAAAACTACGATGCCTGTTCGCTGGCTCTGCGCGATCACTATGTCGACACCATCGCCTGCGTGTATTCCAAGGCTTGTATTCCTGCCTTTGGCAAGTCCATCCTTTTGAACAACCGCACCAACAGCCAGATCCAAGCCAAGTGCTATATCAACTATGTGCCGGTTTCGGATGTTGCGCTCTGCTCGACCATGCCTTTTGAAGACCAATTTTATCGTCTGAGCGACCGCGATTCCTATTACTATGCCCTTTTCCACCAGTTACAGGACATCAGCAGCATCCGCCATTAGTCCAAAAATCTGCCCAGTTGCGGCATCCAATCGCCAAAAAAGATCTGATCTTCCATCAGTTTTTCCCAGATAGGCTCTAAGAACCTACAGATCAGCCCGTGCACTTCCTGCCAGGCTGGCTCTTTTTTCTTCTCCTTACGCAAAAGGCTTTTCCATTTCTTTTCCATATAAGTGTATGTACCGTATCCGCTCAGACTTTCCCATACCAAGGGACTGCATTTTACATGGTCTTTGCGGCACAAGGCCCTTAAACTTTCCTGTACCTTGCGTCCCTCCAAAGGGTATTTGCTCAGGATCTCGTATAGTTTTTGGTAGTGCTCCATGTCCTGCAACAATTCCAACTGCTTTACGATGGGCAGCAGATGCTCCGCCGCGATCTGCTCTACCGGGTATGCGTATATACCGATCGTCTTGTTATTCTCCAAAAAAAGCCGCAGATTTTCTTCCTTTGGAAAAATATGCTCTCCGCCAAAAGGCAGAAGACTGACGAGAAAAGGCACATACATGCCGCAGACTTCCATGGAAAAGTTCATCCGAAATCCCTGACCTTCTTTTTCCTCGGAAACCAGTTCTACGCCAAATCCTTCTTTTTCATATGCCTGCAATAAGTCTTGTCGGATCCGCTCTTTGATCTCCTTGAAGGCTTTGCCACCGGTATAATAGTAGCGGACCTTCTCTGAGACCGATTTCTTATAAACATCCAGCCCCAGCCTGTCACTGTCCTCCAGCCAGAAGTCTTTGGCATCCGCCAATTCTGCCAAGATGCGCACCGTTGTCTCCAGGACATAGGCACTTAAAATATGGGAAAAAGGAATATCCAGTTCCTGACTCTTTGTCTTGATCCATGCTTCGTTTATCATGCTATGCTCCTACAACCAGATTCCAATCATGTTTTGCACTTTCTTTAAGACCTTGCGCTCCTTGGCATACTCCATCAGCGCCGCAACGTCCTTATCCTCATCACCGATATAGGTAAGGATGGCTTTCTTGAAATCGTTTCGATCCATTTTATCCTGATACTTGAGGCAGTCGCAGACCAGACGGTCTTTGGTATAGATCTGCATGGGCTCGCCTGCCAGTTTTATGGTCGTCACGCCCATACCCAGCACCTTTGGTTCCGTGTAATATGGCTGCAGATTCGGGTAATCCATCTTAAAGCGGGACTTGGAAACATTCTTGCTGACAGCAATGTGCCATGCATAAGGACGCTGTTCCAGATAACCGTGATAAAAAAGAGCGGATTCCATGGTAAGCACTCCATCCGAGAACATGCGCGCCACCATACTTTCTTCCGATCCGTCAAAATACTTGGTCGTATAATAACCGCTTTTGACCCGCTTGAGATAACCTTCCTTCAGAAATTGCAAAATGCGTCGGTAGTCAATCCCCATAGCGAGAATATCCGCTGTCTTTGCCATGCCTTGATTTTTTTGCACCAGGGCATCGATCTGCTCCAGATCATAGGCTTTCTTTTCTTCGCGGCTCAGATTTGTTAATTCCATTTTCCCCACTCCTTGATCTTACATTAGGTAGTTTCATACATTCCTTGCCTTTATTATAAGAATATGTATATTTGATGTCAATTCTATATACCTGTCCTTTCTTCCTCTTTTTTGTCTTGCATTTCCATGATTTTTGTCGTATATTGATGAAAGACAAACATTTTTGTCTTTTGATAATACAAAAGACAGTAAGGAGATACATTATGCCGGAAATGGAAAGAAGACTTCGCAAGAACCCATCCCGTAAAGAATGTGAGGATATCATCCGCCGCATCCTTATGACCGAGATGCTGGAAAAAGGAAAGAACGAACATTTTAAGACTGCCACCGATTTCATGAAGTACTTTGAATCACTCTACCCAGCCAGCGACAGTCTGACCAAGCAGGTACAGCGTGCCATCAAGTCCCTTGATATGCCAAAGGATCCAAACGGCTACTTCATCATCAATAAGACTGCCGAACAGTTGGATCAGGATCAGGAACTTTCCTTCATGCTGCAAAAAAGCAAGGCACATGTGACTTCCCTGGAGGACTATGAGACACTCTTTCTGGCAACAGATCCTAACTACAAGTCCTACCTCTTACAGTTGATCCGGGAATCCAAGACCTGTCACGGCAAATATATCACGATCTTAGATACAACAGACGGACTTTTATTCTATACGGAAAATGCATCCCAACTCCGTATCCTCTTGGAAAGCCTCATGCAACATTCCTAATATTATCTGACAATAAATATCATATACGCTAAATATCCGACATTATATGGTGCAGATACAAATGTCTGCAAATAGCAAAACGACAATATACAAATTGTATATTGTCGTTTTTTATATCTTAACCATATATTATAGTCTAATTCAGATTATCTTGTCCTTTTTGACCGTTTTGTATTTCTATGGATAGGCTTGCCGGAAGTCCGGTTAGGCTGTCGCCTTGTAGCCGTGCTTCTGCTTGACGCTGCACGGCTTGCTGCCGCTTTTCGTTTGCGCCTCTTATTACGGCTGATCTGACGATAACGGCTTCTCTTCTTTCGGTCTTCGTTCTTTCTGTGATGGCTCAAAAGGATCTGTCCTGACATGACATTCCATACATAAACTGCCAATAAAAAGATCAGGATAATGCCGATCACCAGAAGAATGGTCTTAAAATCAATGCGGAAATACTTTACTTTGGATCCGCCTTTATCTGCGGAAATATTGTGGAAAGGATAGGTTGCCTTTGTGTTCTTCTCATAAATAACATTGGCTCCTCCCACCTGCTTTCCGGCATAGGTATAGGAGATCTTTGCAACGGCTCCCTTATCGGCATTTTTATCTGTCGGTGTGACCGTCGCCTGCGCATCGGTAAAAGATGCTGTATTTGGAAGAACGACCACGCCGTCCTCATCAACACGGATCAGATCGATCTTATCACTGAGTGATCCCAGTGCCGCCTGATCGCTCATATCCGACAGGTTGACATTGTCCGCTACCGAATATAAGGAAAAGTTCTGAAAACAATATTCAAACAGATTTTCCGTATCATTATAATGCGCTGGATTACTGCTGTCTAAGATCACACAAAGGAGGGTCATACCATTTTTCTGTGCATAGGTAACGAGGGTATTTCCCGCTACATCCGTATAACCGGTCTTACCGCCTAGCGCATATTCATACAGGTTACTGCTTCCCCTGTGATTACTGATCATACCATGGGTATTGTTACAATTATATGCCTCTTTTTTGTTGTCTGCCGGGATCGTGTATGCCCTGGTAGAACTGATCTTGCGAAATTCCGGATACTGGTAAGCCGCACGCGCGATCAAAGCCATGTCTCTCGCCGTCACATAATGATCCGGGTTGGGAAGTCCGTTCGGATTGGCAAAATGTGTACCGGTACAGCCCAATTCCTTTGCCTTGGCATTCATCATTTCCACGAACTTGTCCATACTGCCGCCGCCCACATGCTCGCCGATCGCCCAGGCACATTCGTTGGCAGACTCTAACATCATACCGTAAAGACAGTTCTCCAGCGTCATTTCTTCCCCGACTTCTCTGGCAATATGAGAGGTATCTCCCTCATTGCCATAGACTGCTTCCTCTGAAAAAGTGACTATCTCGTCCAGATCACAATTTTCCAGTGCCAAAAGTGCGGTCATGACCTTGGTGATACTCGCCGGATAATGGGAGGTATCCGCATTCTTTTCGTAGAGGACAGTTCCTGTCTCCATCTCTACGACGATTGCAGCTCCCGATGTCACGCTGACATTGTCCGGCCAATACTCCGCTGCCTGTGTATTTATGGCACTGCCAAGCGACGATACTGCCGTGATCACTCCCGCAAGACATAATGCTATCCACTTCTTTATTCTATTCATTTGCTTCTCTTTTCTATCTCTTTTCTTTTATACTGCCCATATCTGTGCTTCTTTTTGCACATACAGTAATAGTATAATCGCATCGTTTTTCATCTGCAACAGATTTCTACCACGAAAGTCCTATTTTATGATATAATCGTTTTGCTAAATTTTAAAATAATTTGAGATGGAGATCCTATATGAGATTAAGAAATATTCCGGGCGCAGACGAAGTGATCGCCAGCAGCCCTTATTGTGTGCAGGATGCCGCTTCCCTTGCAGGAAACTGGCAATCTATTTTTCCGCAGAAACAGCCACTCCATATCGAGATCGGTATGGGAAAAGGTCAATTTATCATGGACATGGCAAAGGCACACCCCGACATCAACTATCTTGGCATTGAGAAATACACCAGCGTCCTTTTACGAGCGGTGCAAAAGATGGAAGCCGAGGAAAGCCCGATCGACTCCTTACGCTTTCTCTGCTTTAACGCAGAGGACATTGCGGAGATCTTTGCTCCGGGAGAAGTTGACCGAATCTATCTGAATTTCAGTGATCCCTGGCCAAAGGACCGGCATGCCAAGCGCCGCCTGACATCTTCTGCCTTTTTAGACCGCTATGACAAGATCCTGAAAAAGGGCGGTCACATCGAGTTTAAGACCGACAACCGCGACCTTTTCGACTTTTCTGTAGAAGAGATCGAAAATTCCAGCATCTGGCAGATCGATGCAAAGACCTATGATTTGCATCAGGATGCGTCCATGAACGCCGGTAACATCATGACTGAGTACGAGGAAAAGTTCTCCTCCAAGGGCAACCCGATCTGCAAACTGATCGCCAGCCGCATAGACGACTAAGATAAATATTTATCAATATTTTCCTCGACCAGATCCTGCCCGATCACGATCACGACATCCTGTCCTGCCCCGATCGGTGCAAAACGGATCTGGTCTTTTGTCGCGTTGAGTTCGACCCACTTCTTATCCTGATCCAAAAAGAAGCCTTTGATACGGAATACCCTGCCGCAGGATACATCTGCAAATACCTGCTTTACCAGAACTTCCAGCCGATCACGATCAAAGGCTTTATTCATATAATATAAAGAGGAAAACTCGCCGCTGTCCTCAACAAAGCGTTTCTCATAACTCTCGATACGATATCCACAATTAGCGATCTTCTCAAAATCTTTATCCACAAATTGCAAAACGCTCTTTCGGATAACTTCCTCTGAAAATCTGCGTTTGCACTGAATGCCCTCCATGGCTGCATTCAGATGTGCAATGGTCTCATCCATCTGTACCGGATCCGCCTCATCTGCATGGGAAAGCAGGATACAGCCTGCATTTGCCGCTTCACTTGCCAAGAGGTAATCGGCTGTCTCCGACAGGTCTTTTTCCAGTTTTGCATCCACGATCGTGATCACATTGCCGATCTCATACCACTGGTCTAAAGGATCCTCACGCAGGGCATCAAAAAATTCATCCACATCATAGATCCCGGACGGCTCTACGATCACCCGGTCATAACCGCACATACCCATGGCGATCAGTTTGGTGCGAAAGCGCCTGCGGTGACAGTCTGCGTCACATCCTCCGGCGATCATTTCCAACTCACACTTTTCCCCTTCCAGATCCTGCAAAAGCATCATATCGACATTGATGGCACCATAGTCATTTTCCAGAATACCGATATTTAAGCCCTGACGCATAAGGTATCTGGCATATTCTTTGATAAAGGTTGTTTTCCCGGATCCCAGAAATCCGGTGATGAGATCGATTTTTACCATAACTTCTCCTTTTTCTGCTTGCTGCGATGATACTTAAAGAGCACATAAATAACCATGAGCACGGCACCCAGCACAAAGGATGTCGGATAGGTCAGATACACGCCCATCACACCGTCGATACGCGATGTCATGGTCCAGATCCAGATCACACGGAAAAGACAGAGCGAGATCAAGATGATCGCCATCGGTCCCATGGTATCTCCGGTTCCACGCAAAGCCCCTGCTAAGGAGTGAATCACGCCTAAAACACTGTAAAATGGGGCAAGTGCCCAGATGCACATAACACCGGATGTAATGACTTCCGGCTCCTTGGAAAAGGCGGAAATAATCTGGGTATCAAAGCCTAACATAATGGCTGTCATCATCAGTGTATAGCATAAATTGATGACAAAGATCATGGCTGCACCCTGGAAAGCCCGCTTGCGCTTGCCTGCACCGATATTTTGTCCGACAAAAGTCGTCGCAGCCATGGAAAAACTGAGGATCGGCAGGATATTGAAGCCGTCTACCTTCATATAGGCGGAAAATCCTGCAACAACATTGGTTCCGTAAGCATTGACACCTGTCTGGATCAAAATGTTGGAAAAACTGATGACTGCATTCTGGATGGCAGCCGGAAGTCCGATACGGACAACGCGCATCGCCCAATATTTATCCAGGCTGATGTCACGGAATACTACTCGATAAGGCGCATCCACTTTTGCCAGATAGCGGAATGCCAGAATACTGCTGACGCCCTGACTGATGACCGTCGCGATCGCAGCCCCTTCCACGCCCATGCCAAATCCGCAGATCAGCAGAAAATCCAGAGCAATATTGACAAGGGATGAAACCACAAGATACTGAAGCGATTTTGTGGAATTTCCGACAGCATTTAAGATGGCTGCCAACATATTATAAAAGGTCATGAAGATCATGCCGCCAAAATAAATGCGCAGATACAGAACCGCCTCCGGCATCATATCTTCCGGTGTTCCCATGGCTCGCAATAACTGCGGACAAAAGGCAACGCCAACCACTGTCGATACCAGTCCCAATACCACGGCAATCCCCAACATATTGTGGATCACATGGTGGAGTTCATCGTAACTTTTGGCACCATAGAACTGGGAGATCAAAATACCGCCTCCGGCGGATGCCCCCAGACAAAAGGCGATCAGAAAATAGGTCAACTGCCCGCTGGCGCCGACCGCCGCAAGTGCTGTCGCTCCTACATAATTACCAACCACGAAAGAATCGACCGTGCTATACAACTGCTGCATGAAATTTCCCAATATCAAGGGGATCGCATATATGATAATGGATTTAATAATTTTACCTTCTGTCATGATTTCCTACTCTAATTCTGTATATTCCAGTCCGATCTGCTTACGGACCCGGTCTAAAATGTGCATTACATCGGATGTCGCCTGCAGCGGCACCATCTTACTTTCCAGCCTGCCTGCCCGGATATCCTCTGCCACGGCGTCAAATTCATCCAGATAAGAATTGATGCGCGGTCCCGGACCCTTAAACACTTCTTTTTGAAAGATGTTCTTTTTATAAGTAACTTGATTGGTCGCATGATAAAAAGACGCTTGAATCTTACCCTTTTCTCCGCTGATGGTCATCTTTTCCAGCCCCTTCATATCCACGATAGACGCGGAGATCCTGGCAGTCAGTCCATTTTCAAAGGTCAGCATCACATCCTCGCCATAATCGATACCATTCTCGATCGTACCGCTGCTCTCGATTTTTACCGGATAGCCCCACAAACGATAAGCATAGGTGATCGGATAGATCGTGATGTCCAAAAGGGCACCGCCGGCACGCTTTGGATCCGACACACGTGGTGCATATTTGACAGACTTCATATGATAAGTGAAGTTGGCATCCGTTACCTTTCCCAGTTTGTCCTCCATCAACCATAATTTGACCTGATTGGCAGCCGGAGAAAACCAGGTCCACATGGCTTCTGCCAGATAGACTTTCTTTTCCCTTGCAAGTGCGATCAGACTGTCGGTCTCCTCCGCTGTGACCGTAAACGCCTTTTCACACAATACCGGCTTGCCCAGTTCCAGAGCCTCTTTGACATAACGGAAATGCGCATTGTGGGGTGTCACGATATAGACGCCCTCCACACCATCTGCTAAAATGGCTTCCTCGGCGCTCCCATATGCCTTGCAATGGAACTCCTCCGCAAAAGCCTTGGCATTATCCATATTTCTGGTATAGCAGGAGACGATCTCATGTCTGCCACTGGCAAGCAACTGCCCTGCCACCTGATGTCCCAATTTCCCCGTTCCGATAAAACACCATCTAAACTTTTCCATGAAAAACCTCCTGTATTATAAAATGATAAAGAAAAAAGTGCTGTTTCTATCAGCACCCCATCAACTATAAGATCCCCTCATAAAATACGAAAAGCAGGATACGGGAGTCGAACCCGCCTATCCAGCTTGGGAAGCTGGCGCCCTACCGATAGACTAATCCTGCCTGTGTTACCAATCTTGGTACAAATAACATTATAGCACGCTGCAAAAATTAAGAAAAGCATGGGAAGGATCTTTTTTGAAATTTCCTGCCAAAGCACACAAGCATAATTTATGCATAAAATAAGAGAAAGCCCGGAGACTTTCTCTTATATGAAATGCTGTTTTTATATTCCTTACTTCTATCGGTCTTTTCACTGCCTTAAGATCTGTAAATGCCTGCGAAAATCCTTTCGCTGTCTCAGCAAAGACTTAAAGCACCTGATCTAGTGCGAAAGACTATTTTTGTCCGTAGTAGGCATTTGCTCCATGTTTGCGATAGTAGTGCTTATCCTGCAATTCCACCGGTGCCGGAGCAACCTTTGGATTGATCATCTCACAATTTGCCGCCATTTTTGCAACTTCTTCCAAAACGACTGCATTGTGTACTGCCTCATGTGCATCCTTGCCCCAGGTAAATGGTCCGTGGTTCTTGCAAAGAACCGCAGGCGTTGCGATATAGTCGATGCCCTGTCTCTCAAACTCATCAGCGATCAGGATTCCTGTGTTGAGTTCGTAAGCCTCATCGATCTCCTCCTTAGTCAAGTTGCGGACACATGGAACGTCTTTGTAAATATAGTCTGCATGGGTCGTACCATAGCAAGGGATATTTCTTCCTGCCTGCGCCCAAGATGTCGCCCAGGTAGAGTGGGTATGCACGATACCGCCAATATCCGGGAAACGGTTGTAAAGTACCATGTGGGTCGCCGTATCGGAAGAAGGGTTGTACCTGCCCTCGACCTTATTGCCCTGCAAATCCACAACGACCATATCTTCCGGTGTCAGTTTGTCATAATCTACACCGCTCGGCTTGATTACAAAAAGTCCTGCCTCTCTGTCGATACCACTGACATTGCCCCAGGTAAATGTCACCAACTGATATTTTGGCAAAAGCATATTTGCCTCATAAACTTCTCTTTTTAATTGCTCTAACATAAGATCCTCACCTCATTTTGTCAAAAATTACAGTTTCTCTACCGCTGTCTGCTCTACTGCGATCGCATCCTTAAAGATCTTGGCATATGCATCAAAGCCCTCTACGTCCTTTGGATCCGGGTCAACGGATGAGCCAACCGCATCTGCAAAGACACGATCTGCCAGATAATCGGCAAGTGTCTCCCCTGCTTCCTTATTGACCAGATAGGCTGCCAGAAGTGCCATGCCCCAAGGACCGCCTTCGCCTGCCGTCTCCATAACAGAAACCGGTGTATCCAGTGCTGCTGCCAGATAATTCTGGGCTACGCCCTTGGTCTTAAAGATACCGCCATGTCCATAGATAGCGTCGATCTCAACCTTTTCTTCCTGTAAAAGCAGATCCATGCCGACTTTCAAGGCACCGAAACTTGCATACAGATGAGACCGCATGAAGTTTGCCAGTGTAAACTTGCTCTCCGGAGTCCGTACGAACATCGGACGTCCCTCTACGCAGTTCATGATATTTTCGCCGGATAAAAATCCATAGGAAAGCAATCCGCCGCAATCCGGGTCTGCCTCCAAGGACTTGCGATAAAGCGTACCATATAATTCATCCCCGGACACCTTTACACCAAAAGTATCTAAGACTTCGCCACATAATCCAACCCATGCATTCAGGTCACTTGTGCAGTTGTTGGCATGTACCATGGCAACCAGACTTCCGTCCGGTGTCGTTACCATGTCAATCTGTGGGTAGTATTTGGTAAGTTCCTTATCCAGAACCACCATGGCAAATACGGATGTTCCGGCGGAAACATTACCTGTACGCTGTTTGACGCTATTGGTCGCAGCCATGCCCGTTCCGGCATCTCCTTCCGGTGGAGCGATCGGAATGCCTGCCTCTAATTCACCGCTTGGATCCAAGAGTTTTGCACCTTCTGCAGTAAGACTTCCTGCACTTTCTCCGGCAAGACGGATCTCCGGTAAAATATCTGCCAGATGCCATGCAAAGTGGCGGTCTGCGATCAGATCTTCAAACTTATCCATCATGACGGCATCGTACTGCTTTGTCTTAGGATCAATCGGGAACATACCGGATGCATCACCGACACCCAGCACCTTTTCCCCTGTCATGCGCCAGTGGATATAGCCAGCCAGCGTCGTAAAGAAAGCAAGGTCTTTTACATGGTCTTCGCCGTTTAAGATCGCCTGATACAAATGCGAGATACTCCAGCGTTCCGGGATATTGTATGAAAACAGTTGACTCAATTCTGCGGCAGCCGGACCGGTCGTAGAATTTCTCCATGTCCGAAATGGCACCAGCAGATTTCCGTCTTTATCAAATGCCAGATATCCATGCATCATGGCAGAAAAACCAAGTGCAGCAACTTTTGTCAATTTCACATCATATTTGTCTGCCACATCTTTTTTCAGATTGGCATAGGCATCCTGCAAACCTGCCCAGATCTCATCATCATGGTAGGTCCAGAAACCATTTTCCAGACGGTTCTCCCAGACATGGTCCCCACTTGCGATCGGCTTGTGCGCCTCATCGATTAGCACTGCCTTAATTCTCGTCGAACCAAATTCAATTCCGAGGATTGCCTTTCCACCGGCAATCAATTCCCCTATGTTTCCCATAAGTACCTCCTCAAATTATTTAAAATTATACAAGGCTCTGTTATAAGACCTATGATCCTTATTCTGCATTTAGTATAGCATTGCCGGTTTTTTTCCACTATACGTTTATTAACGAATTTAGTTCACTTTTTTATCGCACTGGTCTGGAGATCCTCTGCCGACCGACAGGGAGATTTTTGGAAAATAAAAAAGCGCCAAACCTAGACATTTCTAAGTCCGACACTCTTCAAATGCGCGATCAGGGGTTCGAACCCTGGACACCCTGATTAAGAGTCAGGTGCTCTGCCAGCTGAGCTAATCGCGCATATACTTGTCTGTCGTTCCTGACGACAAAAAATATATTACTACGACTCGATGAAAAAAGCAAGTACTTTTTTCATTTTTTTCTAAATAAATTTTGATTTCTCAAATTTGATAAAAATATATTTATATGCCATTCAAAAAGGAGCCGTGATTTCGCATCACGACCCCTGATTTTTTACATATTTGCAAATAAGGCTGCGATCTCATCCGGTGACAAGACCTTATTCGGATCTGACAAATCCGGCATTGGTGGCTTTTCTTCAGCGGCAGGCTCCGGCATTGGTTCCGGCTCTGCTATAGCATCCAGATCCGGCAGATCGTCTGCACTTTCTGTATATTCCTCAAGATCCGGCAGATCCAGATCATCCAACTCGTCCAGACTTGGCAGATCATCTACAGATGGCATGTCCTCCATGACAGGTACTTCTTCTGTCTCCCCTGCCTCTTCTTCGATCGCCTCAGCCTCCTCGGCTGCGACCGGTCCCTCGTCGACCATCGGAGCATCTTCCTCGATCACGGTCTCATCCTGACGCATTTCCTCTGTATCCGATGCAAGGCTTGCAAGCATGGCATCGATCTCTGCCTGCGAGATCTCTCCGCCATTGTCAACAGGCTCTGCCTCCGGTGCGGCTGTCACTTCTTCTGCTTCCTCCGGCATTTCAACCGCTTCTTCTATGATCGGTTCGGCTACGGATTCTTCTATTACAGGTTCTTCCACAGTCTCTTGTGCAAGAGTTTCCTCGGCTGCTGCAAAAGCATCATCCTCTACCGGCTCCTCCGGAATCGGTGCTTGTGCCTCCGCTGCCGGGCTTTCTGCTACCGGACTTGCCGCCGGCTGTGCTGCCTGACGGAGTTCCAGATCGGAAATCTCCTGCTTCATCTGCTCCAATGCCTGATGCAGGGCAGCAAACTGATCCTGCATTCCCTGATTATTAGCCACAAGTTCTTCTCTCGTCTGCTGCAAGAGTGTCTCCTGCTGGCGAAGAAGGGCATCATTATTGTCTGCCAGTTTTTCCTCAAATCCAAACACGCGCTGGATCAGTTCATCATTGGCATTCATAAGCGCGTCTGCATTTTCCTTACTTCTGGAAATCGTTACCTTTGCAACTGCCTTTTGTGCTGTGATAATATCTTCCGCCGGAAAATTCGTATTTTCCTCTAACTGGTTCAGGCGTTCGTTCAACTCATCAAAGTATTTTCTCTGTGCAAGATAAGATGCCTTTTGCGCCTTATAGATCTCCTCGTAATCCAGTCTCTCTTTTTCTTTATTTTTCTGGCTCAGTTCGATGATCGATAAAACAAGAAAGAAGAGAACCGCCACCATACAAATGGCAACAATCAGTAAAACCGGAAAATTGCCTTTGGCGTGTATCATAAAGTAAATTTCCAACAAGAGAAATAATGCCTCGATCACACTGGCAAAAGCAATGGTAATTTTTTCTTTTTTCATGAATGTCCCCCGTTTTCCTCTATTAAGACATATTTGTACATTTAAAGACATTATACCCTGTCTTGCCAAACTTTCCAATAGAAAAACGGATGACTAATCTAAAAACTGCTGCATTTCTGACCAATCAATCTTCTTATCTTTAAAATAGTACTCTTTATCATGGTCGTTGATCTGTCGAACGACACGGCATGGCGTACCCATTGCTACCGAATTGGACGGAATATCCTTGGTTACGACACTACTGGCACCGATCACGACATTGTCCCCAATCGTAACACCCGGCACAACGATAACTCCGGCTCCCAGCCAGCAATTCTCCCCGATATGGATCGGCATATTGTACTGGATGCCATGTTTGCGCAATTCCGGCATCATAGGATGTCCTGCAGTCGCCAAAACGACATTTGGTCCAAAGAGAGTATGGCTGCCTACATAGATATGGGTATCATCTACACAGGTCAAGCCGAAATTTGCATAAACTCCGTCCCCAAAATGTACATGTTTGCCGCCCCAATTCGCATGAAAAGGCGGTTCTATGTAACAATCTTTTCCCACATCTCCCATCATTTCCTTCATGATAGCATTGCGCTTATCCATTTCCGACGGTCTGGTCTGGTTGAAATCATACAAACGATCCAGGCATACCATCTGTTCTTCCATAACGCTGTCATCGTTCGGATCATATAACTTTCCATTGTGCATATTGTCTCTTTGTTCCATTTATAAAACCCTCATTTAACTTTCTATTCTTCTACGATATAGTTGTCCCTGCCGCCCCGCTTTACGCGATAAAGGATCTTGTCTGCCTCGTCAAAAAATGTTCGGAAATCCTTATTTTCTGACAACTTACCATTCTTGTAACCCTGCGACAAGGTCACATGGACGCCTGCGCGTGAGTTTTCATTCGGAATGGCTTTTTCCATCAATTTCTGCCGGATCTGGTCTGCGATCTCCTTGATCGCCTCATTTTCATGGTTTAAGATGACGACTAAGAACTCATCCCCGCCATAACGGTAAACCTTGCCAGAGTGCTTGCTGACAACGTCCTGAATAATACTGGCGATATCTTTTAAGCAGTCGTCTCCGCTCAGATGTCCGTAAGTATCATTCTTTTCCTTGAAGCAGTCAATATCCAGAATACCTACACAGAGGCGCTGTAAATCCTTTTTGCAGAAACCGGCAAGATCTTCGCCCAACTTGTAACGGTTGAATACACCTGTCAACTGGTCGGTATCAGACTTCTTTTTTGCCTGTTTCCACTCCCTCTCATTATTTTCCAAAGCAACCCTGACATCATAGGCTGCCTCTTTGTCATATCTGTCCTTTTCAATCTTCTCATTGTAAAGATCTGTCAATTCCATGCATTTTTTCGTATAGGAAGGCATATCATCCATGGTCTGATACCACTTACGCCACATCTCGTTGACAAACAACTTGAGGTCAAGCACGTTTGCCTTCGTCGAATATCTCTCCATGATCTCAATGACCTGCTTCCATTTATCATATTCCTGCATATCTGTCAATAATTGGCATAATTCCGTAAAGTTTTGTACATAATTGCCAATCGCAGTATATTCTGTGGCACATTTTATCAGATAATCCAGTTTCTCATAGACCAGGTCTTTCTTGCCAAGAACCCAATTTACCCGGCTTTCCATCACATCATAATCAAAACGGATCCATTCCTCATCTGGCATATATTCAATCAATGGTCGCTCCAGAATGAGAAACTTTTCCACCATGTCATATTGCTTTAAGGACATATAAGAGTCCTGCATATTGATGTATGCACCCAGCACGCGCTCCTTTTGGTTCGGATCCTGATCTAAATGATACTTGCGGATGACTTCCTCTGCCAGATTAAAATAGACCAAAGCCTTTTCATGCGCGCCAATGACCTGATATTCGCAACCGATATTGACATAGCCCATCATCTCATAGATCGGATAGCCATATTTTTGCGCGATCTCAATACATTGAAAAAGCTGGTCGATCGCCATACTACCGTTGCCGGTTGCTCCCAAAAGAACCGCCAACATATTCAGACTGGAAGCACATCCTTCCTTGTCACCAATTGTTTCAAATGTATTTTTTGCCTTTTCGGTCAGGGTAATACTGTCATCGGTATTCCCCCTCTCATACTCCAGACGACCATCTTTTAAATAGTCATAGGCAAGTTGTCTCAACTGTTCTGTGTCTTGTTTCATAAAGGCGCTCCAAACTAAAAAATTCTTTCATTTGTAAAAAAGAAAATCATTTATAGTGTAACATCGTTTCCTAATTATTTAAAGATGACAATGTTTAATTTCTGTGATATTTCTTAGAGTTTCCTGCATTTTCCTGCCTTATTTGACAGAAAAATCCCACGGTGCTACTATTGGGTTAGTATAAACTAACACACAAAGGGAGATTTATCATATGAAAGTATATACATTTGGAGATAAGGAAAAACCGACCATCATGTTGTTTCCGGGAACCTGCTGTTACTGGAAAAATAATTTCGGTCATGTCATAAAACCCTTGGAAGAACATTTTTACACGCTGGTTGTCAGTTATAGCGGATTTGACGAGACGGAAAAGACAACTTTCATCTCAGAATTGGATGAAGTCGCTAAGATCGAAGATTATATAGAAGAAAATCTGGATGGCAAACTCTTTGCCGCATACGGCTGCTCACTGGGCGGATCCTTTGTATCCCTGCTGGTAGACAGGCAAAAGATCCATATCGATCATGCCATCATCGGCTCCAGCGACATGGACCAGGCGCCAAAGTGGCTCGCCTATCTGGAGACATCCCTTATGCTGCCTCTCATTTATCCTGTCATGACAGGACATCCGGGCAAATTCATGAAAAAGCGCATGGACAAAATGCTTGCTGCCAATGATGAGCAAGCAGAATATGCCAAAAAATTTATGGCTTTTATGGGAATCGGCACCGACAGAGACTTCTCCTTTATATCCAAAGAATCGGTCAAAAATCAGTTCTACACGGATCTTTATACCAAAGTCGGCGACCATATCCGCGTACCCGGAACAACCATCCATGTTTTCTATGCCATGAAAATGGGGCAAAAGTATGAAAAACGCTATTTGGAACATTTTGCCGATCCGGATATCCGCGCATTTGACCTGCGGCATGAGGAACTACTCTTGGATGCCGACCGCTGGGTCAGGGAAGTGTGCCTAACCTGCGGCATTTCCTGATCTTATAGGACGACCGGAACGGTACGTCTACCTATAGTTAGTTTTCATATATAGAAAGAAACAGATATTGGCATCCTCATCTGCGATTGACAGGATGAGGCGGTCTGCATAGACTGACTCCCGATCGACAATATAGTCTGTGGTAAAGCAGGGCAGGGTGGACGCATAGACCAAGGCAAACTGCCCTGTTTCATTCAGCGTCATTTTATTTCTCTGGCGTTCAAAAAGTTTAACCCCGAAACATTTCTCCAGATTTTGCATGGAGCGTGTCATAGAAGGGGTTGAAATATGATACTTTTCTGCCACCTAGGCTAAGGTTCCGCACTCTGCAAAAGCAACAAAATATTCTTATTCTTCCAGATCCAGCATATTTTTTCTCCATTTTAGTTTTCATTTTATGAAATCTATATTTCTATATTGATAGTGTACTTTCTTATAAATCCAATGTAAAGTTAGATTATAAAATATTTTCAGATTTCACATAGGAGGCAAATACCACGGAATATGTAACATTGAATAACGGCATTAAAATGCCAAAACTCGGATATGGCGTATATCAGACACCGCCGGAAGATACCAAACGTTGCGTACTGGATGCGATTGAGGTCGGCTATCGCAGCATCGATACCGCACAGGCTTATGGAAACGAAGAAGGTGTTGGTCAGGCACTTGCCGAATGTGGGCTTCCAAGAGAGGAATTTTTCCTCACTACCAAAGTATGGATCACAAATGCCGGCTACGAAAAAGCAAAGGCTTCCATTGAGGATTCCATGCAAAAACTTGGCACAGACTACCTGGATCTGCTTCTGATCCACCAACCTTTTGGTGATTACTATGGAACCTATCGCGCTATGGAAGAATTTTATGAGGCAGGCAAGATCCGTGCCATCGGTGTTTCCAACTTCGGACCGGACCGCTACTTAGATATCGAGCATTTTGCAAATATCAAGCCAGCCGTCAACCAGGTGGAGACCCATGTATTCCAGCAGCAAAAAGTTGCCAAGGAATATTTGCAGAAGTATGGTTGTCAGATCGAGTCCTGGGGACCATTTGCTGAGGGTAAAAATGATATATTTACCAATCCGGTTATTACCAAGATCGGTGAAAAATATGGAAAAACGGCTGCCCAGACAGCACTTCGTTTCCTCTTGCAGAGCGACGTCGTTATCATTCCAAAGTCTGTGCATAAAGATCGTATGCAGCAAAACTTCGATCTTTTTGATTTTACACTTTCACCGGAAGATATGGCTGCCATTGAGGCTCTGGATGGGGGTCAAAGTCTTTTCTTCTCCCACTATGACCCAAAGACCGTAGAATGGTTCATGTCTATCCTGTAATGTAAATTTTCTATTATACAAAAACAGATGCCATCTTAACCGATTGAGGTAGCATCTGTTTTTAATTTCTGCTTTTTTAGAATGGTGATCGTCCGACGCTGGCGTCTTATGATTTCCTGTTTTTCTAACGCCCGCAGTTTTCTGGAAAGTGTTTCCGGTGTCGTACCCAGATAAGAGGATAATTCCTTGAGTTGCAAAGGAATTTCAAAACTATCACTGTCTTGTGCTACCGAAAGATTTAAGAGATATTCTGCTAAACGCGCCTGCACCGGTTCTGCATTTGTCGCGATCTGGTGGGCATTATGACGCATTCTTTTGCTAAATTCCTCTAAAAGTTTCAGACTGATGGAAGGATGCTTGGTGAGCAGATCCATAAAATCCGCCCGGTCGATAAAGCAGACCCTGCCATCCGACAAAGCCTCCCCATAGGTATAAGTCTGCTCTTTACTAAAGAGGGCTTCCTCTCCGACGAAATCGCCGGCAAGAAGTACCTGTAAAAGATATTCCTTGCCGGATGCCGTGATTTCATAGACCTTAACTCGTCCACTGGAGATCAGATAAAGTCCGTGATTGTCGTCCGGCGTAAAGAGCATCTGCCCTTTTTTGATCTCCCTATGCGTCGCAATATTGCTAATCTCCTCCTGACTGGCACGATCCAGTTGTTGAAAGATCGAGATCTTGGCAGTACATGGCTCTTTTTCGTCACAACAGCAACATTCCATTATGCAAACTCCCTGTCTAATGTCTCCAGTAACTCATAAGTCTTGGCATAGGTCGGACAAGCGTCGTCCGGCACCGCGTAATTTCCGGTCGTTTCCTCCAATTTTGCAAAAATATCTCTGGAAGGCGCTTCCTTTAACTCTGTATAAAGTTCTGCTACCTGATGCAGTTCCGGATGATGCTCTCCGTGTACGCGCTCCACAACCGGTAGAATTTTGTCTAAGTTTTCAATAATTTCCTTATTCATGATAATATCTCCTTTTTATTTAATTACAACATATCCCAGACCGGTGATGACATTTTTCAGTTCATCCAGACTGGTCTTTTCCTCGTCAAAGTCAACTTTTGCCTTACTTGCGTTGTATAAAACGCTTGCGCTGGTCACGCCATCTACTTTTTGTAATGCGGTCTCAATCTTTTGCGCACACATAGGACAGACCAGTTCTTCCATTTGGATTGTTTTCTTCATATCGAAACTCCTTTCCTGAATGGGATCAATAATCGCATTGCATTAAAAATAACCAGTAAAATACTTGCTTCGTGGATCAGCATACCGATTGACATGTGAATATAGCCGGCAAACAAGCCCAGCAAGAGCAAGATCACGGTTCCGACTGCGATCGCTATATTTTCATACAAAACGCGAACCGTCTTTTTTGCCAGACCAAGGGATCTGACCAGACTCCTTAGGTCAGACTTTATCAGAACAACGTCCGAATTGTCAATCGCCACATCCGTACCGGAACCCATGGCAATCCCTGTGTCCGCAGCAGCCAGCGCCGGGCTGTCATTGATCCCGTCTCCAACAAAGGTGACAACTTTTCCACTGTCCTGCAACTGGCGGATGACTGTCAATTTGTCCTCCGGTAAGAGGTCTGCCTTGTAGTCCGTGATCCCGATCTGCCCTGCAACCGCAGCAGCCGTTCCTGCATTGTCCCCGGTCAGCATGATCAGATCTTTGATCCCCATAGCCTTTAAGGCGCGGATGCTTTGAACAGCATCTTCTTTGATCTGATCGGCGATGCCAAGAAGCATTTGAACCTGACCTGCAAGTGCGATCAACACAATAGATGATCCACTATTTTGTGCTTCTGTAACCGCCTGTGCCAAGCCCTCCGGCAAGCCGACCTTTTCCTCTTCCATCAACTTCTGATTTCCGATCAAGATCGATCTGCCGCCGACTTCTGCCTTTATTCCAAGACCTTTTATGGTCTCTACCGATTCTGCTTCATAAGACGGAAGATCACCTGCATAGCGGATAATCGCCTGCGCCAAAGGATGGTCACTTGCCTTTTCTGCACTTGCCACAAGTGCCAGAACTTCCGCCGGCTGGTCTGTAAAATCCTTTTGCAAACAGACTCTTGGCAGCCCCTCGGTCAGGGTTCCCGTCTTATCAAAAACAATGGTATCTGTTTTTGAAAACCGGTCGATGCTGTCACCACCCTTTAACAAAATATCATTCTGGGCACCACGTCCGATACCGGCAACGTTGGCGATCGGCGCGCCGATCACAAGGGCTCCCGGACAGGCAAGCACCAAAACCGTTATGGCAGTGTCCACATTTCGGGTAAGAATAAACACCAGAATGGCAATGACAATGACTGCCGGTGTATAGTATTTTGCAAATTTATCAATGAAGCGCTCTGCCGGAGATTTTGCATCCTGCGCTTCCTCAACCAGTGCAATGATCTTGGCAAAGGTCGTATCCTCGCCCACCTTCGTTGCCTGCATCTGCAAAATGCCACTGTCTAAGATGGTTCCAGCATAGACAAAGTCTCCGACTTTCTTTTTCTTTGGCAAAGATTCACCGGTAATGCTTGCTTCCATGGCATAGCCCTGCCCTTTGATCACGATACCATCAGATGCTATCTGGTTTCCGGCTTTTACCAGTAGAAGGTCGCCGATCTCCACCTCATCTGCTTCAATTTCCTCGATTTCAAATCCACCGTCTTCCTGCGCAGAAAGGATCTTGTATGCCGTCTGTGGCGCCATTTCTGTCAAAGCCTTGATCGCAGACCGCGTCTTTTTCATGGTCTTTTGTTCCAGGAATGATCCCAGTTGGAATAAAAATGTAACAATCGCTGATTCGTTAAATTCTCCGATCAGGCATGCGCCAATGGCGGCAATGGATACCAAAAGTTCAATGCTTACCGTCTTAAACCGCAGTGCCTGTATGGCTCGAAAGAGGATAGGCAGACCGGACAGGGCAAATGCGATCAGAAAAAGTACATTTGCAAGCATTTCAAAACTTTCCATATGTGAAAAGACAATAGCAAGAAGGTTTAAAATGCCGGCAGCCCACAAGAACTGCAAAAAGTGGCGTTTTAGCCATAAATTCAATTTATTCAAAATGTCACCCCGCTTCCTTTTCGCAGTATAACACAAAAGAGTTGTAAAAATACTTGATGGGCGTCAAGTTTTTACAACTCTTTTTCTAGTTTCAACATCCTGCTCACGCTGATTATTTTTTTGTGCTAAAATCAAATTGAAGTTGCCTGTCGATCCAAGTCTTTTGTACCGCTTCATGTATGACATCTTCTGGCATACTTTCTCCTAACAGAAATGGAGATTTTGGATTATGTTTTTTCATATTCTCCCGCACTAAGGCTGTATCTGTATTGGCATAACAATATTTACATAAATGCCCACATGTATCATAAGCACCTATGTCTACCCCAAGCACACAGGCACAGGCACCATTCCTTTGGTTTGTCTTTTGCTTTGGAACAATCAACCTGTTGTGAAGCGCCTTTTCAAATGTTTCCACCGTCATACATCCTGAACAGTCCGCACCATATACAGTCAGGTCATTTCCCTCCGCACATGGTCTTACTGTCATTCCATATTTTGCAGCAATCTCAATCAATGCTTTTCCTATTGTGATTCAGCCACTGATTCTAATTTTTTCAACGATGATGTAATACTATCTGGATCTTTTTCAAATGATTCTTTATTAATAATTTGAGGATTGCAATCGACACTTAATATATGCAATACAGTAAAAGATGAATGAGGAATCTTTCCCGCCATCGCACATAACATTACTATAAATAACAGGATAAAAAGTTTTTTAACTTTAAATCTTCTTTGTCTTTTATATCGTTTCAATTATTTTATCTCCACCTTTTGGTATACCCTGTACAGTATCGGTTGAAAAATCAAGCATACCACTGCATATACAGGAACAATAACAGTTGCTATTGTGGTTACTTTACTTCCCAATGTTATAAGTCCAGCTTCTTTGATATCCAAATAAATTTCTAATAACTGGTCTGGAAAGAAAGAGCATAATCCAGGCAATGTAATAATTCTGCTTAAAAATGGAAATGCACATAGCACAATGAATGGTACAATAACGGCAGTTGGCGTAGAGTGTGTAAACGCTGATGCCAACATTCCGAGTGTAGTTGCAAATATCGTTCCTATATATCCACCCAGAACAATAAACAGATATGCCTGTAAAAAAGTAATATTATAAACACTTCTCCACAAATCCAACTGGATTGGACAGTTTGCACCGTCTGCACCTAATATAAAAAGTACAATAAACGTATATAGAAATACAAACATCAGATAAAATCCCGTAGCAATACAAAAACCTGCTCCTACCTTTGCGGAAATCCCCTTGCTTCTTCCAAATCGTGCAGAGAAAAAAATGGAATCTGCTTTTGTCTGAAATTCATCTGAAAATATCCCGGATACCAGAAAACCGATCACTAATGCCAGCATCAGAATAAAGGTTGATATATTTTGTAGTAATGCAGCCCAACCGTCCATATATTCATAGTAAAATGGAGTTTTCAGTTCTTTATATTTCTGAATCATAAAATCTTTTTCTGCCTGTGTAAATCTTTCTTCTCCAGATTCAAGCCAATTTTTTAAAGTAGAAATTCTTCTTTCATAGATTGTTCCAACTTCATCATCAGAAATCTGATCCGTTACATAATAATTATAATCTCTGTAATCGCTGAAAGCATTAATAATGACATCCATAATACCTGCTATGCCTTGCTTTTTTGCATATGCCTTATTTTGTTCTGTAATGTCATCCGACAATGCCTCTTTCGAACTGTTAATTGTCCTGTTCTCTTCCAATGCCTTGCTTAATGTATCTGCTGTCAAATAACCTGCCCATTGGTTTTTGGCTTCTCTTAAATCTCTTGCAGCCGAAATTCCAACAGAAGAATTCCCATTTTCATCAACATACTCCACTCTGTTAATCGTTAATATACTGGTTATCGCAAGTATTACGAATAACACTATGACAGCAATTCTATTTTTTGATTTAGAAAACACTTTTTTGATTTCATAACGCAGCATTTTCATCACCTGCTTTCTCTCCAAAATAATATAAAAATACATCTTCCAGTGACGCTTCTACACGCATTGCATTCTCAACCGGTTTTTCGTGAGAAATAATTCGCAGCATAACCTGATTTATTTCTGATTTCATATTGGAAATTTTATATTTTTCCATAAAATCAGATACCCTGTTTTTCGGCACAAGACATTCCCATACTGTTTCTGTCATAGAATTTATCAGTTCGTCAATGCTTCCTTTATGCAGAATTTCCCCGTCTTTCATTAGCCAGATTTCATTCGCAATATACTCGATATCTGAAACGATATGTGTCGATAATAACACCAGCCTGTCTTCTGAAAGTTCGCTAATCAGATTGCGAAATCGGATTCTTTCATTTGGATCAAGTCCTGCTGTTGGTTCATCAAGTATTAAAATCTTAGGATTATTCAACATAGCCTGTGCAATTCCGGCTCTACGCTTCATACCACCAGATAATTTTTTCATTTTTTTATGAGTTGCTTTTGAAAGACCAACCTTAGCAATCAACTCTTTCACACGTTTTTTTGCGACAACAGGACGGATTCCTTTCAATGCAGCAATGTAAAGTAAATAATCCTCTACCGTAAATTCAGGATAAAATCCAAAATCCTGTGGTAAATATCCCAACAGCCTGCGATATTCACTGTCCATGCTGAAAATATCTTTTCCATTACAGCATATCGTTCCGCTTGTTGGCTTTAAAAGGGTACACAACATTCTCATTAGAGTTGTTTTACCTGCTCCATTTACACCTAAAAGACCATATACCCCATTTGTCATAGTAAGATTTATATGATTGACTGCTGTAAAATCTCCAAATTCTTTTGTTAAACCATCAAGCTCTAATTTCATCAAACGACACCTCCAAATATTGATCACAATTCTTTAAAATACGATAGATCGCAAAAGCAATAAAAAGTATTGTTGCACCCAGCAGTGCTGACCAGATGGGAACAGTAACCATGATATATACATTTTCATTCAAAACAATAAAAAGCCATACCGCACTCCATATCACACACAGAACAATCGCAACTGTTTCACTGAAAGCGTGTTTACTGCATAAAATTCCAAAACAGATACAGGCCGTTACACAAAGCGGAAAAAGAAATTGGACAACTAATTCTGATAATTCATAATGCAAACCTGCTGAAGCGACTCCTAAAAATACAGTTATGAAAAAAATATCTGTAATACCAAATAACAGCATACGTGTAGCATATACCTGTTTTAATGAATAATAGGAAGCAGCTTCTATTTCCATACATTCACATGATCTGTTTTTCCACAGTTCCGGAATAATAAGGATTACAAATAGCGTAGCTACAACACCCATACTTCTTTTTAGATATATTTCATCATGAATAGAACTTAAAGCAATCCATAATGCCACTAAAATCATAAATTGAAGAACCCACCACCTTTTTTGTATCACACGAAGCTGTGTCCACAAAAAATCATGATAAGAAAGCATTCGTTCTTGCTCTGCCATAAAAAAGGCATTTTTAGATTTAAAAATGGTTTCCTGTATTTTTTCTTCGCTTGCTTCAATCTTTTCTTTCTGATTCATGTAATTCCTCCTTTCCAAGAAGTTCTTTCAACTGTCTCCTTGCTTTTTGCAAACGATACTTTACCAGTGGGAGTCCGATTTGCAATTTACCCGAAATTTCTGTCAGTTTTAGTTCTTGAAAATAATAAAGTGTAAGCACTTCTCTTGATTCGTCTGGAAGTTGTCCTAAAACCTGTTCTATCAAAACTCTATTCAAAATTTGTTCCGTTTGATTTTCTTCTGCCTGGTTTTCTTCCAGAGACTCATTTTCTTCCAACAGTATTTCTTTTGTTTTTTTCAAATAATCTTTGCACAGATTACCTGCTATCGTATATAAGTAATTCAATGTTTTTCCTCTATAATGATAGTCGGGTAATCTTAAAAAAAAACGTATAAAGGTTTCCTGCGTTAAATCTTCTGCATACGTTTTATCGAAACAATGATGATGACAGTAGCTTAAAATTTCTTGATAATACTTGTGGACAAATAAATCAAAAGCATTATCATCACCTTGCTTCATTTTCCTGATTAGTAGAAAATCATTATACACAAAATCCCCCTTTCTCATTATTAGAAGTTCAAAATATTTATCCCGTTCTATTAGGTATAACGATTGAAAACTATAAAAAGATAGTCCAAAACCAAGTTTTTTATTTTCGAGTTATGTGAACAATCTCAAACATATTTCATTATTATAACTACCTGAGCCAATAGCCCCAACTACACTCAAACTTATCATCTTAGCATCATCGGATATATCATAACCCAGATTAAAATCGCAATCGATATGGATATTCCTGCAATCTCCATTTTTCCTAACACTTCTGGTATCGCCAGGAGAATTTTTCCTATCAGAATTCCTATTACTATGCACAGAATTACCCATACTGTAAGGTATTTCTGGAAAAAATTAATGCCTGTGTCTTCTTTTTTCAATTTTGTCACCTCTCATTTTCAATCATTGTCTTTTATTTAATAGAAACATTGAAATATTTCTATATATTAGGTTAAATGATAACTGATGCCATACCATTATATGAACATCAGTTGTTACATCCACAACCTGAATGACTGTGACATATACATTCCGGCTTTGACTGAAACATGACAGAAAGCCGATTCTGCAATTCTCCCAACACTTCCTCATCCAGTGAATAATAAATATTCTTACCATCTCTGCGATCTTTGACAATTCCTGCCTCGACCAAAAGTTTCATATCATGCGACAGCGTAGGCTGTGTTACATGGAATGCTTCCAGAATCTGACAAGCACACAGTTCGCCGCAAGAAAGCATATCAACGATCCTAATTCTTTTCGGATCAGACAATGCCTTGAGAATTTTGGCTGTCTCTGTATAAATTTTTTCCATATCAGACACCTCACATAGAAATATTTCTATGTGTTAAGATATACCATAAATAGAAAATTGTCAATATCATACCATCGTCTGCATAACACACAAATGGTTTCTTCCGATACATTTTCTATCTTTTCTTTCTTCGTTGCGGGATGTCACCCTATAAAAATAGAGATAATACGTTCTGACTGCGAGTAAACTCGCGCAGTCCGTATTACCTCTATTTTTCATGGATTATAACTTTCGCAAATGTTCCCTGCGGGAATCGAACCCACAACTAGCGCTTAGGAGGCGCTTGTTATATCCATTTAACTAAGAGAACAAATACAGGTCTGCCAAAACAGACCTTTTTATTAAATTAAAACTCCACGGTTCCCTGCATCCAAATGTTGCCCTTAAATCTACGACCAACCTCCGGGAGTCCCAATAGATCTTTTGCATTGATGCAAACATCAAACTCCAGATCATTACTTTCCAGATGCATCACATACAACTCTTCCATGGTAACATAATTTGTTAATTTATGGAACTCTTTTATTTGACCGATCACAGCAAATTTATCACTTTCAATACCATATGGCATAAAGGTTGTCTTTACAATGCTATAAACATCTTCCTTCGTGACACGCTTTGATATCATGGAATAGGTATCCATATCATCGATCGTCAGACTCTCGATCGCATCCTCATCCCCTTCTCTGGCTGCCGCCACGAGTGAAGTACGATCTGTCGTCTTTTTATCTGTCTTTTTTACGGTAGGCTCTGCCACCGGAAGTAATATCTTTCCCTCCAGCGAAAGTCCCGTCAGATAAGATCTGCGAAAACGATTTCCATCATAACCATGGCTGGACTTTTGCAGATACTCGATCGCATTCTGTAAGTAAAAGATCAGATTTATGCCAAGCCGCATCTCATCACAAAATCCCTGATAACTTTCTTTATCCGATTGCTTGATGATCTCCAGTTCCGCATCTGTAGAAAAATTACCGCCCTTACAATAAGGAAAGTAATAATCTACTTTGAAATTGTCATCCGTATCATATACACCACGAATGGCAATTCCCGTATGTTCGCACACTTCAAAATCAAGTTCTACAAATTCATTTCCATCAGAATCCAGGGCTACTTCATGGCTATCAGGCTTGCGTATCGCTTCATAGATCAAATGATCCAGTTCATCTTTTGTAATATTGGAAAATCCAATCGCCTGTAAATAACTATGCATAAATTCCTACTTTCCTTACTTGTTACTCTCAAGCGCAGCATCGAGAGCCTGTTGTTCTTCCTCTGCAAGCGTAATGATGGAATTGCCGTCAATGATCTCTTTTACATATGTATAGCAGCCCTCACGACTGTGAACAGCATTGAGGACAAATCCGTCATTCTTCTCATTTAACATGGCAAGTGAAAAGGAAAGTTTTCCTCCCATCTCCTGAAAAGCATCATACTTGATGAGTCCATACTTCTGAAAACCAAACTTCATTCTCTTGAACAAAGCATCAATGTTTCTCTCATTTGCCGCATTATTCTCGATTAGTTCATCTACCTGCTCCAGGCGATATACAAGTGTATCTTCCAGTGACTTGGCATTCTTACCACTCATAAAGATTGCATATCTTTTCTTTAACTTGCTCATCTGCACCACATTGATGATCATGAGGATGATCAAAAGCAAGATAACTGCTGCCATACCAATGACAACATAATCGGTACTGATTCCTAAATATTCTTCAAACATAATAACACCAACTTTTCTTTCTTTGTATTTTACAGAACATTTGTTCTATTCATGACGGATAGACTGAAACAGACCTACGATGCGATCCAACTCATCCTGTGAGTAATACTCGATCTCTACTCTACCCTTTTTGTTATCCTTTGGCACGATAGTTACCTTTGTTCCCAGTGTCTTTTTCATCTGCTCCTGCAATTCTGCATAAATAGCCTCAAGTCTCGGATCGATCTTCGGCTCTTTTACCTTGTCACTGTCTTTCTCATTTTGCAGACGCTTTACTTCTTTTTCTACATCACGCACGCTGAGTTTTTCATCAAAAACACGCTGTGCAAAATCGTACTGCTTATCCTTATCTGTAATACCAAGAATGGCTCTGGCATGACCGGTGGAAAGCATTTCGTCAATGACCATCTGCTGTACACGCTCATCCAACTTCAAAAGACGCATAGAGTTGGTAACGGCTGTTCTACTCTTTGACACACGCTCCGCTACTTCATCCTGTTTCAGATTGAACTCATCCAAAAGTTTCTTATAAGCAAGGGCTTCCTCAATCGGATTTAAGTCCTCACGCTGGATATTCTCGATCAAAGAAATCTCAACGATTTCCTGCTCTGAAAGATTCATAACGATAACAGGTACTTCTTTCAGTCCTGCTTTCTTTGCCGCACGCCATCTACGCTCGCCGGCAATGATCTCATAATAAGAATCTTTTCCGTTCTTTACTTCATGCACCCAAAGTGGTGATAAGACACCATGCTGTTTGATAGAATCTGCTAATTCCATCAGAGCATCTTCATCAAATGCTTTTCGTGGCTGCTCTGCATTTGGCTCGATCTTGTCAATGCTTACCATTGCTTTTGCATTTTCTACCGCATTCTGATCTGATACTTCTTTTGCACTTTCTATTGGTTTACTTGGAATTAAGGAATCCAGTCCTTTACCTAATCCTTTTTTTGCTGCCATGCCTAGACATCCTTTCTCTCAATAATTTCCTTTGCCAAATTACGATAACTCTCTGCTCCGGAAGACTTTGAATCGTAAAGATTGATCGGCAGTCCATGGGAAGGAGCCTCTGCCAAACGAACATTTCTAGGAATGATCGTCTGATAAACCGTAGCATTCAGATTTTCTTTGACAGTATCTACAACATCTGATGAAAGATTTGTTCTTGCATCGTACATGGTAAATACCACACCATCAATCCTAAGATTTGAATTCAATCTTTCCTGTACCAGGTCGATCGTATGAATCAACTGGCTGATTCCTTCCAATGCATAATACTCACACTGGATTGGAACAAGAATTGAATCTGCTGTTGTCATAGCATTGACGGTAAGCATGTTCAATGATGGCGGGCAATCAATAATGATAAAATCATAATCGTCACGAATGTAATCTACTGCATTCTTTAAAATATATTCTTTTTCATTGATGCCCAGCAATTCGATCTCCGCTCCTGCTAAGTTTACATTAGATGGAATCAAAGATAAATGCTCAATATTTTCCACTTTTGTCATACTCTCGCGAATGGAACATTCTCCCAGCATCAACTCATAAACCGTATTTTCTATTTCTTCTTTATCAATACCAAATCCACTGGTCGTATTTCCCTGCGGATCTAGATCGATAACCAATACCTTCTTACCCAACTCTGCCAGACATGCTGACAAATTTATAGATGTCGTTGTCTTACCAACGCCACCCTTCTGATTTGCAATCGCGATGATTCTTCCCATCTGATGATACTCCTTTTCTTTCTATTTTCTTATCGTATATTCTTATTTACAACGATACCAATTATAGCACTTTTATAGAACTTTAAAAAGCGATTTTTCCTAGTAAAATCAAGCCTTTCACTATATATAATACTAGATATTGTCTATTCACATTATCCACATTAGAATGTTTCACGTGAAACATTTTTACAAGATATAGTAAAATCATCTGGAGTTTATCCAAATCTCAACACTAAATATTGTGGTCATTATTTGTGGATAAGTATATATATATAAGATGTTTCACGTGAAACATCTCGTCTATAGTACCTATATCTAGTGTTTCATAAATATTTTTCTTTTCTAGATATTGTCATATCCTGATTTGTTTTTTATAATTAATAGATAAATACAGGAGGATATTTAACAATATTACCATGAACTATAGGATAAGGAGTGTATATGACTTTAATAAAAAAGAAAGAAGATGAATTTTACAGTCCATGGCCAAGGATAGCCGCAGTCTCTCTTGTCATCGCACTGCTCGGAACAATCCTTTTTACCATACTCTATCTACATCTACAAATTGACTGGATAGAGTCGCTTGCCATCACATTTTTTACAACAAGTTATCATATCGTGATAAGACTGTTGTCTCCTCTTATACTAAGCCTCCTGTTTCATCATAAGTATAACTACCAGATATGGTGGTTTCAACCAAAGACATGGGAGACAAAACTATACAAAGGACTTAAAGTAAAACAATGGAAAAGACAGGTCATGGTCTTTGATCCAAGCCAATTTTCTTTAAAAATACATAGCATACAAGAGGTCATCAATAATATGTGTCATGCAGAACTTGTGCATGAACTTATCATGCTATTTAGCATCTTGTCCATTCTCTTTACCATACCTTTTGGTGCCTTACCGGTATTCTTGATCACGGCAATCTGTGCTACCCTGTTTGATAGTATGTTTGTTATGATCCAGAGATACAACCGACCAAGACTTGTCCGCATCTATGAAAGACAGAATAAATAAAAAATGAGGGTAAACATATTGGATTGTTTACCCTCATAATATATCAAGACATATACTTACTGATATAGTGATCCAGTTCCAATTTTGCTCTTCTCGGATCACTTATAATATAAGAAGAAATCGTTTTTAATTCTTTTTCATGTGAAACATCCTTCAACTGCTCTTGGCTGTTCTTGGTGTCCTTTACCTCTTCCAATGCTTTTTCGCAGTCGGATAATTTTTCATGCACTCTGTCTATCTCAGCAGAAAGATTTATTTTATCCTGGTTCAATCCTACCAGTAATTGTTGCAGTTCCTGTATACGGGACTTATTTTTTTGATTGATATCTCTTGGTGTGAAATCAGAAAAATAAGAACTATCCTCCTCATCCAAAAGATCTAAGAATTTTTCATTTTCTTTAATTTTGCTAAGGACTAATTCATAGTCCTCATCCAGTTCTATTTTTTTAGCGATCAGTTCTTCCTGCTGCTTCTTTAGAAATTCGTAAACCATATTTCATCCTTTGATATTTATATATTTTATCACGTTAATACACTACCGTATTAAATTTTTTTTTAATACATAATTAGGATATTTAACTCCACCTATATTCTATAATATTATGACTTAGCATTGCAAGAATTCTACCTTAACAAAACAAAATAAATTATAGAAAAATTCTAAAAGTTTTCAGAAAATATTTGATAAGACGCATAAAGTACACTATAATAAAAAATAATAGGATTAGAAAATTTAGGGAGATCAAATATGGGTAAAAAACATTCCTTATTAAAAACAGTGCTTGCTGCAACGGCTGCTCTCTATGCGACCAACACAGCGATCGACTATCATGCAAAAGAAAAAAATCTTTGTTCTACGGCAAAGGGTGATTTTTATGATTTTAAATATGGTCGTATCTATTACACCAGGCAGGGTCAGGGCGCTCCTCTCCTCTTGCTCCACAATTTAGATACCATCAGTTCCGGTTATGAATGGTCCAAGATTCTGAAAAAATTAGAAAAGGATCACACCGTATACACACTGGATCTTCTCGGATGCGGCAGATCAGACAAGCCATCACTTACTTATACGAATTTTTTGTATGTGCAGTTGCTGACCTCCTTTATCCAGGATGTTATCGGTGAAAAGACAAATGTCATTACCAGCGCAGATGCTTCATCCATTGCCATCATGGCAAATCAAATGAATCCTGATCTTTTCGATCAGATCATTTTGATCAATCCGTCTGACATCCATAAGATGAAGATGGAGACCAACCGTTTACAGATGGCAATCAAAAATATCCTGTTTGCACCACTGGTCGGAACAGCCCTCTACAACTTTTATGTCAGTGAAGATCATATCCGTTCTATCTTTGACAAAAAGTATCTGAGCCGCCCACTACAGGACAACAAGAAATTTACAGATCTGTATTATCAGTCTGCACACATCCATAAGAGTAACGGCAGATTTTTATATGCCAGCAAAAAATGTTCTTATACAAACGTGGATGTGACAAGAGCCATCACAGACAAAGATAATCTTCACATCATAGAAAGTACAGACCGGAAGAAAGCCATCAGCATCGCAGAAGAATATGTAAAGAAAAATCATGCGATCGATGTCACATACATTTCCAATTCAAAATTACTTCCAATGTTAGAAGTACCGGATCAATGCCTGAAGATCATTCAGAATTATCTGGCATAAAGTAACACGATTGACTTACACAAGATGGGACATGCTTATGATAGAAAATACAAAGGAATGCAAAATCTGTCACAAATTATTATCCGCTGATTATGAGGGCGACGTCTGTCCGCATTGTCAGGAGGAAGACCTCTTTATGCGTGTGAAAGATTACATTCGATCCAATGTTGTAAATGAATATATGGTAGCAGATCATTTTCAGATTTCCATAAAGAAAGTGAGAAACTGGATCAAAGAGGGGCGTATCGAATATGTAGAAAAAGATACACAGATCGTCGGCACCAAATGCCAGCGTTGTGGCAAGCCGGTTTCTTTCGGAACACTCTGTCCGGATTGTATGCGCCTCATGAATTACAACAATAAAAAAATCCAACTTACACCGGATTTCAAAAGTCAGGAAGACGATCGTATGCGTTTCTTGGAATAATAAAAATGGGATAAGAATTTCCTCTTATCCCATTTTTTATGTCTTTAATGTAATGGATCCTTAGAAGGCATCCCCGCTTTTCTCGGATAAGCCTTTGGTGTCTTCTTTTCTTTTTGAATGACTACAAAAGACCTTTTTAGATCAGAATCCGGCAAAGAGAATTTGTGCACATCCGAAACTTTTCCACCCAAAAGATAAATACCTTTCTTTCCCTGATCCAGTTCTTTATCAATATTTGATGACTTGTAAGAGATAAAGACTCCGCCTACTTTTACAAATGGTAGACAATATTCTGACAAAGTCGAAATATTAGCAACGGCACGCGATAGGCATAGATCAAACTGCTCTCTGTAATTCTTGTTGCGCGCTGCTTCTTCTGCCCTGCCATGCACTGCCTCAACATTTTCCAGACTAAGTTCATCTATGACATCCTGCAAGAACAAAATACGCTTGTTCAAGGAATCCATGAGTGTGATCTCAAGTTCAGGAAAAGCAATCTTAAGCGGAATACCGGGAAAACCTGCACCTGTACCAAGATCAAGTACTTTCTGAGATTTATGAAGATCTGCAACCTCAACCAAGGACAAACTGTCTAAGAAATGTTTTTCCACAACCTCATCAAATTCCGTGATTGCCGTCAAATTCATGACCTTATTTTTTTCTATCAGCATTTCATAATAAATAAGAAATTGCTTGATCTGATCTTCTGATAAGTTAATGTCAAGTTCCTGCAATCCATGATAAAATCGATTTAAATTATAATTCATACACTTTTCCAATCTTTACTCTATATTATGTTCTTTCTTATAATCATAACTTTCCAGATAAACCAAAAGTACGGAAATATCCGCAGGTGATACACCGGAAATTCTGGAAGCCTGCCCTATACTAAGTGGCCGCAATGCCTCCAACTTCTGGCGGGCTTCAATACGAAGACTCGGAACGACTTCATAATCAATATTCTCCGGTATCTTCTTTGACTCGATCTTTTTAAAGTTCTCTACTTGTTTTTGTTGTCTTGTGATATAGCCTTCATATTTGATATGAATATTGACCTGCTCTCTCACTTCCGGGTGGAGGCGAGGCCTCTCCGGATCAATCGGCGCCAGACATTCATAATTCAGTTCCGGTCTGCGGATCAGATCTGCCAAAGTCACACCACAGTTCAAAGGTATGCTTCCCTGTGATTCAAGAAAAGTCTGTACTTTTTCATTGGCACCGATATGAACACTATGCACGCGCTTGATTTCCTGCTCGATCAGACGCCGCTTTTCTTCTACCCAGGCAAAACGCTCATCAGAGATCAGACCGATCTTATGACCGATCGGAGTCAAACGAAGATCCGCATTATCCTGGCGCAAAAGCAGACGATACTCTGCACGGGATGTCATCATACGATATGGCTCATGGTTTTCCTTTGTCACAAGGTCATCGATCAAAACACCGATATAACTTTCGGAACGATCTAATACAACCTGTTCTCTTCCTAAAATTTCAAGAGAAGCATTGATACCGGCAAGAAGTCCCTGACAGGCAGCTTCTTCATATCCACTGCTGCCATTGAACTGTCCGCCACTGAAAAGTCCTTTGATCTTTTTAAACTCAAGTGTGGCATAAAGTTGATTGGCATTGATGCAATCATATTCTATGGCATAAGCATTGCGGACGATCCTTGCGTGCTCCAATCCAGGAACTGTATGATACATGGCGTACTGCACATCTTCCGGGAGTGAAGAACTCATACCACCGATATACATTTCATTAGTATTGAGACCTTCCGGCTCCACAAACAACTGATGCCTGTTCTTATCAGCAAATTTTACGACCTTGTCCTCGATGGAAGGGCAATATCTCGGACCGGTGCCCTCGATCACACCGGAATACATTGGCGAACGATCTAGATTTGCGCGAATGATCTCATGTGTCTTTTCGTTTGTATAAGTCAGATAACAGGACACCTGATCTATCTGCACATCCTCCGGGTCTGTGGTAAAGGAAAATGGAACAACTTTCTCATCTCCAAACTGTTCTTCCATTTTGTCGTAATCAATGGTCGAACCGTCTATTCTTGCCGGAGTACCTGTCTTAAAGCGGTACATTTCAATACCATTTTCCACCAAAGAATCCGTCAGATGATTAGCAGCCTTTAAACCATTCGGTCCGGTATGTTCGATCACATCACCATAAAGACAACGGGCTTTCAGATAAGTTCCGGTACAAAGAACACATGCCTTACAATGATAGATAGCACCGGACAAAGTCTTTACCCCGGTGATCTTTCCGTCTTCTACTATGATCTCACAGACTTCTGCCTGACGCAGGGTAAGATTTTCGGTATTTTGCAAAGTCTTGCGCATCTCCATACTATAGGCAGCCTTGTCCGCCTGGGCACGGAGAGAATGAACTGCCGGACCCTTGGATTTATTGAGCATCTTGGATTGGATAAAAGTATGATCAATGTTGATACCCATTTGTCCGCCAAGAGCATCGATCTCTCTTACCAGATGTCCCTTAGAACTTCCGCCGATATTTGGATTGCACGGCATCATAGCCACACTATCCATGCTGATCGTAAAAAGTATGGTATTTAACCCAAGTCGTGCTGCGGCAAGAGAAGCCTCACATCCGGCATGACCCGCACCGACAACAACGACATCATATGTTTCTTCTATTACTGGCATAATTTTTCCTTCCTAATTATGGGCACTTTCTATTTTCCGGTACAAAACTTTGCAAAAATCTCATTTACCAAGTCTTCCTCTACCGACTCACCAATGATAATACCCAGACTTTCATAAGCATCCATAAGATCGATCGACAGAAAATCTTCCGGCATATCCATAGAGATACTTTCCACAACATGCTTTAAACTCTCATTTGCATCAGAAAGCGCTGCAATATGTCTGGCATTGGTAAGAAATACCTCATTACTGTCCATGATCTGACCTGTAAAGAACATATCTGTGATCATTTTCTCCAGATAATCCAATCCCTGACCATTCTTTGCAGAAAACGGCAAAATGTCCTGTGACAGATATTTATGGATCTCGTCCGCATCCACGACCGGATCCAGATCCGTCTTATTTAAAAGTATAATAACTTTGAGATCTTTGATCTTTTCCATAATGGCAATATCATTTTCATCCAATGGTCTTGATGCATCCACGACATAAAGGATGAGGTCAGCATTTTCCATGGTATCATATGCCTTTTTAACACCAATCTTTTCTACCACATCTTCTGTATGGCGAATACCCGCCGTATCAATAATGCGAAGGGAAATACCATTCAAACTGATCTGCTCCTCCAAAGTATCACGGGTTGTTCCGGCAATATCCGTAACGATTGCCCGGTCTTTTCTGGCAAGCAGGTTCAAAAGAGAGGATTTTCCGGCATTTGGTTTGCCAATGATCGTCGTCTTAATGCCCTCTTTTAACATAGAACCATTATCCGCGGTTGCAAGCAAATGCGAAATCTGATCTATGATCTCCTGTATCTTTGGTAAAAGTTCTTCCCCATAACCTGTAATGTCTATATGCTCCGGGTCATCCAAAGCCGACTCAATATAAGCGATCTCATAAATGATCTTAGACCGCATATCCTTGATCTGATCTGAAAAAATGCCCTGCAACTGATTGATGGAATTGTGAAGAGCCAAGTTGGAATTGGAAGAAATCACATCCATAACAGACTCTGCCTGGGAAAGATCGATCCTGCCATTCAAAAATGCCCGCTTAGTAAACTCTCCCGATTCCGCCGGTCTTACACCCTGCGCTATAACGGCTTTTAAAATCTCCTGCATGACAAGTGTCCCGCCATGACAATCGATCTCAACAGTATCTTCTGTTGTATAAGTACGCGGAGCCTTCAAGACCAGTACCATAACTTCATCTATGACCTTATCATCATAAACGATATGACCATATTGTACGGTATGAGACTCTACTTCCGTCAGTTTCTGTTTTCCTTTATAAATTCGATCAACTTTTTCAATCGCATCCGAACCACTCACACGGATAATACCGATACCGGCATTTGTCATGGCAGATGCGATTGCACAAATAGTATCTGTCTTATACATAATCAATTCCTTATAAGAAAAAATTGGACCTTATCCCCATTTATTATGAAGATAAAGTCCAAAGATTTCAACCCATTTATATTATTTCTTCAGGGTAATAACAACATGTCTGTAAGGTTCTTCCCCTTCAGAATGTGTTACAACATACTTGTCATTCTGCAAAGCAGAGTGAATAATTCTTCTCTCATAAGGATTCATTGCTTCCAAAGAAACCGGACGCTTGGTTCTCTTTACCTTATAAGCCATGTTCTTGGCAAGGTTTTCCAAGGTTTCCTTTCTTCTTCTACGATAATCCTCTGTGTCGATCTTTACACGAAGATAATTGTCTGACTTTCTGTTGACAGCAAGGTTTGTCAGATACTGGAGAGAATCCAATGTCTGCCCGCGCTTACCGATCAGAACGCCCATCTCAGGTCCCTTCAATTCAATGTCGATTACACCCTCGATCTCATCAAACTTCGTGATGATCTCAACTTCTAAGTTCATCTTATCAAAAACTTCTGTTAAGAAATCTTTTACAACATCTTCCGGTGTAGACTTCTTTGCAACCTTGATGACTGCATCTTTGCTGCCAAAACCAAGAATACCGTTGCTGCCTTTTTCGATTACTTCATATTCAATCTGATCACTTGTTGTTCCAAGAGAAACCAATGCATTTGTGATTGCATCATCAACAGTTTTTCCTCTAAATTCTACAAATTCCATGATTTTAAACCCCCATTATTTATTATTACGCTCGTTAAAATCTTTTACCAGATTGGCTTTTGATGCCATAGATCCGCTTGCAGCATGTGCACGCGCTTCTTCTGCCTTGTTCAAAGCATCAATCTTGTCAGAAGAAATGTTTGCCTTTGAAGCCATGCTGTTGCTCTTTGTATTCATCTTTGCTGCTTCATAGATCTGTGCCTGACGGATACCGCGCTGCTCTTTCTTCTTTGCTGCTTTTTCTTTGTTCTTTTCAATAATATCATCCAGATTGATCTTCTCAAAATGCTTGTTCAGTAAGATCTGCTGAACGATACGGACTACAGAACCCATGGTCCAGTACAAAACAAGACCTACCGGACAGGTGAAGGCGATGAAAAGTGTCATCAAAGGCATCATCATGTTCATTGTCTTCATCTGCTGTGCCATCTGATCTGCCTGTGCGTTGCCGGATCCGGAAGTATCCTGTGTAGGCATCAACTTCATATTGACGACCTGTCCAAGATAAGAAACGATTGGAACTAAAAGTGCTGCAATGAGGAGCACCCAATACTTATCAGCCCATGCTGTCTTCATCAGATTCCAAGGTGTATCGGAAATATTTAAGATGAACATGTAGTTGATATCTTTTAAGTTTGCGGCTGTGGTTGCGATGGAGTCAGAAAGATTAGGAAAACTGTCTGCCAGAGCGCTCCAACCGGATTCACTCAATTTGTAAAGAACATCAATGATAGAATTGCTCATTGCTGTACCGGTTGCATCTGCATGAAAAGCAACATTCTTAAGACCTGCACTCTTATAAAGTGCTTCCATTGTGCCAGCATAACCATCGGTCGCCATAATACCATTTACAACATCGGTAAAAATGTCTTTTACACTGGTAATGTAAGCCGGTACGTTCCAGAATACACGGTAAAGTGCAAAAAGGATCGGCATCTGAATGAGCATCTGTAAACAAGAACCCATTGGAGAAACACCGTATTTGTCATAGACCATCTGTGTTTCTTCCTGCTGTGCCTGCATAGAAGCAGTATCCTTTTTATTCTTGTACTTCTTCTGGATAGCATTCAGTTCCGGCTGCATCTTTCTTGTAAGCACAGAAAACTTCTGCTGCTTATAAGTCAGCGGGAACAGACACAGGTAAATGAATACCGTAAATACGATGATGGTAAGGGCGATGCTGTTGATATGACATACGGAACTAAGAAAAACGTATATCTTATCCATGATCCAGCCAAGTCCTTTAGCGATTGGTCCTAAGATCGCACCATCATAAGCAGTTAAATATAACTCTGTCAATGTTAAAAACCTCCATTTTATGGAACAGGATCATAACCACCTTTTGAAAATGGATTACAACGAAGAATACGCCAGGCAGCCAAAGCTCCGCCTTTAAAAAAACCGTACTTCTCCACAGCATGCAGACCATAGGTCGAGCATGTGGGATAATACGGGCATTTCGTTGTCTTCATTGGCGAAATATACTTTCTATAGAATTTGATAATCCAGATTAAACCATTTTTCAAAATTGATTGCATATTCTTTTCCAATTATTACCTATTTAATATGTTGTGAAGACCTGCAAGATGAAGCAAAGCATCATTAATTTCATGATAAGAACAATCCCTTGCCCTGTTTCTTACAACGACTACGATATCCAAACCACTATTGAACATCTCTTCATGTAGTCTATAACTTTCTCTGATCAGTCTCGTCAAATGATGTCGTACTACACTGTTTCCTACTTTTTTACTAACAGAAATTCCAATTCGATTTGTGAATCCTTGATTCTCGCATACATACATAACTAAATATCGATTTGCTTTGGATTGTCCGTTTTTATAAACATACTGGAAATCGGCATTTTTCTTTAAAGAATCACTGAATTTCACTAATATCCACTCACCTTTCCATGACAAAAAGTCTCTCGAATTGGGTCATGATCGTTTTTGATAAAAAGAAGAAAGACCACAGGGTCTGTGGCCTAAGCTGATAATTTCTTTCTACCTTTTGCTCTTCTAGCAGCCAATACTTTTCTTCCGCCTGCTGTACTCATTCTTGAACGAAAACCATGTACTTTAGATCTCTGTCTTTTTTTTGGTTGAAATGTCATCTTCATAGTATCCACCTCCCTTTATGAAAAAACATCGCTATCATTATAACAAAAAAAGTCTCAAAGTCAAGCAAAATCAACATTTTTTAGGTATTTTACCTTTTCCACAATTTTCTAAAATTCTCTTGATAAAGTGGATAACTTTGTGGATAAGTGTAAAATTTAAAAACATTCATCCACAGATATATTGCTAAAAATGTCATTTTGTGTCAGATATTGTGGTTTATAACTTATCCACATACTAAGTCTATTATCCACTTTATGCACAAAGATAGCCCTATAACGTCGTATTTTGGAAAATAAAGAAAATAAGGTGCCTGTATTATCCCCTATACCTATGATGTTTTTGTTGATAAAATGGCTTTATTAAGGTATTATAGATGATAGGTTATTAGGATAAAGAACGGGGACTACATATGAATTTAGAACTTATTCAGGAAAAATGGGATGATATTTTACAGAGTTTCAAAGAAGAACACTCTATTTCTGATATTTCCTTCAAATCCTGGTTATTACCACTGGAGCCAACATCTATTGAAGATGATACACTAATCGTTGTCTTTGATCCAAAAGATGATCAGGAATCCGATCCTGACCAGATGGCAATCAATTATATCACCAAGAAGTACGCAAAGTTTCTTGCCATCATGATCAGTGAAGTATGTGGCTTTACTAAGGAAGTAAAATTGCGTTTTGCCTTACCGGGCGAATTCAGCACACCGGCTATCAATGAGACTTTTATTCCAAAGTCAGCCAACTATGCAACTTCTAATTTAAATGCAAAATACACTTTTGATACTTTCGTCGTAGGTGGCAACAACAAATTTGCCAGACAGGCATCTCTCGCTGTTGCAGAATCTCCGGGCGAAGCATACAATCCACTTTATATCTATGGTGGACCGGGACTTGGAAAAACACACCTTTTACATTCCATCGGCAATTTCATTATCAATGAAAATCCTGATAAAAAGGTACTTTATGTGACTTCCGAACAATTCTTAAATGAAGTAATCGAAGGCATTCGTGGATCCAATTCTTCCAATGCCATCACAAAGACCAGAGAAAAATATCGTTCGGTTGACATCCTTCTGATCGATGACATCCAGATTTTAATAGGTAAGGAAAGCACGCAGCAAGAATTTTTCAATACTTTCAATACCCTTTATTTGGCTGGAAAGCAGATCGTTATCACTTCCGATAAGCCGCCAAAAGAGATGGAGACTTTGGAAGAAAGAATCCGCTCCCGTTTTGAAAGCGGACTCATGGCTGATATCGGCAATCCTGATTATGAGACCAGAATGGCGATCTTGCGCAAAAAAGTCGAATCTGAAAAGATCAATCTGAGTGATGATATCTTGGATTACATTGCTGAGAATATCAAGTCCAACATCCGTGAACTGGAAGGGGCACTCAACAAACTCATTGCCTACGCCAATCTGGAAAAGAGCGAGATCACCATGGATATTGCCATGCGTGAACTTCAGAACATCATTTATCCGGACAAGCCTAGAGAAGTTACACCGCAGCTCATCATTGAAGTTGTTTCTGAACATTATAATATTCCTATGGAAAAGATGCTTTCCAAGGATCGCAGTAAATCCGTTTCCAGACCGCGTCAGATTGCCATGTTCTTATGCAATACCATGACAGATGCTACCTTAGAAGGTATCGGTCAGTTACTCAACGGAAGAGATCACTCTACTATCCTACACGGACGTAATGTGATTGAAGAAGAATATAATAATGATGAAGAATTTCGTAAACAGATCGACACCATCAAAAAGAAGATTAATCCAAATTAGATGATATTGTGTATAAGTTGTTGATTTCTATGTTTAAATATATGGGATAAGTTGTGAATTTATGTTTACAGCCTGAGGATAAAGGTAAAACACCTTAAGAGGTTGTCCCTTTTATCTACAAAACATCCTCTGTGTTTCCTCAGCCTTTCAACAGTACTTTTTGATTTAACTTTTAGGACAAGTCCAGAAACCATCAGCGTTTCACGACTTATACACTTTTGCACACCCTATAATAATATTACTATTAATTTCTATTATATTTATCTATGTTAAACTGAAAGGAGTTTTACCGATTATGAAGATCACCTGTCAAAAAGCAGAACTAGCAAAAGGAGTAAACATCGTTTCAAAAGCAGTTCCTACCAGAACCACCATGGCTATCTTAGAATGTATCTTGATCGATGCTTCTACAAATGAGATCAAATTAACAGCCAATGATATGGAAATTGGTATTGAAACGATCATTGAAGGCACGATTGAAGAAAGAGGTATCATTGCATTGGATGCCAGATTCTTTTCTGATATTGTTCGTAAACTTCCTGATAATGAAGTTACCATTGAAACAGATGCTACCTTTAAGACAACTATTACCTGTGAAAAGGCAAACTTTACTATCGTAGGAAAATCCGGTGAAGATTTTGCTTATATTCCGATCATTCCTCGTAATGAGCCGATCTTACTTTCACAGTTTACATTGAAAGAAGTGATCCGCCAGACCATTTTTTCTATTGCAGATAATGAAAATAACAAATTGATGACAGGTGAATTATTTGAAATTGAAGGAAATCATCTGAAAGTGGTTTCTCTGGATGGTCATAGAATTTCCATTCGTAACATCGAATTAAAGGAATCTTATGAAAATAAAAAGGTCGTTGTTCCAGGAAAGAGCCTGATAGAAGTCAGCAAGATCATTCCGGGATCCACCGAAGAAATGGTAAATCTCTTTATTACAGACAATCATATTATTTTTGAATTCGACAATACAACGGTTGTTTCCCGTCTGATTGAAGGCGAATACTTCAAAATCGATCAGATGTTGTCTACCGATTATGAGACAAAGTTTAAGATCAACAAGAGAGAACTTTTAGACTGTATCGACCGTGCGACTCTGATGGTAAAAGAAGGCGACAAAAAGCCGATCATCATGGATATTACCGATGGAAACATGGAATTAAAGATCAATTCTGTTGCCGGATCCATGAAGGAAGATATCGAGATCGGCAAAGAAGGTAAGGATATTTTGATCGGATTCAATCCAAAGTTCTTTATCGATGCCCTTCGTGTTATTGATGAAGAAGAAGTATCTATTTATATGGTTAATCCAAAGGCACCATGTTTTATCAAGGATGATGAGGACAAGTACATTTACCTCATTCTTCCGGTAAACTTTAATACAGCGACAAACTAAGAGGAAGATAAAATGGAAGAAATCAGTTTAAGAGAGGGCGATGACTATATCAAACTTGGACAATTACTCAAAAAAGCCAATATGATGTCCTCCGGTGTGGATGCCAAGATGGTCATTTTGGATGGACTGGTAAGTGTCAATGGCGAGGTGGAACTTCGTCGTGGCAAAAAAATCTACCCGGGTGATGTGGTTACTTTTGAGGGAGAGAGCGTTAAAGTAGTCAGATGATCATAAAGTCCATAGAATTAAGTAATTTTCGTAATTATGAACATTTAGATATTACATTTGATGAGGGCACCAACATTTTGTATGGTGATAATGCCCAGGGAAAGACAAATATCTTGGAAGCTGCCTATGTCAGTGGAACGACAAAGTCACACAAGGGCAGCCGGGATAAAGAGATGATCCGTTTTGACCAGACAGAGTCTCATATCAAGACGCTGGTGGAAAAGAACGAAAAGGAATACCAGATCGATATCCACCTCAAGAAAAATAAGGCAAAGGGCATTGCCATCAACAAGGTTCCCATCAAGAAAGCAAGCGAACTTTTTGGTATTTTAAATATTATTTTCTTTTCGCCGGAAGATCTGAACATCATTAAGAACGGACCGGCAGAGAGAAGAAGATTTATTGATGCAGAACTTTGTCAGTTGGATAAGATTTATTTATCGGATCTGACAAACTACAATAAGATATTAAATCAGCGGAATAAACTTCTCAAAGATCTTTATTTTAACCCGAGTCTCAAGGAAACACTTCCGGTATGGGATATGCAGCTTGTCAACTACGGCAAAAAGATCATTGCCAGAAGAAATCAGTTTATCATGGAATTAAATGAAGTCGTTCATGATATCCATTACAAGATTTCCGGTGGCAGGGAAGAAATGGTTATCAAATACGAACCAAATATTGAGGATATTTTCTTTGAAGATGAATTGATACGCGCCAAAGAAAAAGATTTAAAATATGCACAGACTTCAGTCGGACCGCACAGAGATGACCTAAAAATCTCTGTGGGAGATATTGATGTGCGTAAGTTTGGTTCGCAGGGGCAGCAGAGATCTTGTGCTCTGTCGCTGAAATTATCAGAAATCAAATTAGTAGAGCAGACCATTCATGATAAACCTGTTCTTTTGCTTGATGATGTACTTTCAGAATTGGATCATAATAGACAAAATTATCTCTTACAGGCGATCGACGATACACAGACTATCATTACCTGTACGGGTCTGGATGATTTTGTGAAAAATAGATTTACCTTGAATAAGGTATACGAAGTAGAGAATGGATGCGTTCATTTACATAGCAATATGATGGAGGATAAAAATGAGTCAGAATAATCAGGAATATGGAGCAGATCAGATTCAGATATTGGAAGGATTAGAGGCTGTTCGTAAGCGTCCGGGTATGTACATCGGTAGCACATCTGAGCGTGGATTGCATCATTTGGTATATGAGATCGTTGACAATGCCGTAGATGAGGCTTTGGCAGGATTTTGTAGCCATATTATTGTAAGTATCAACGAAGATGGCACGGTTACGGTAGAAGATGATGGTCGTGGTATTCCGGTCGGCATCAACTCAAAAGCAGGAATTCCTGCGGTTGAAGTTGTATTTACAGTTTTACATGCCGGCGGTAAGTTTGGCGGTGGCGGATATAAGGTATCCGGTGGTCTGCATGGTGTAGGTGCATCTGTTGTAAATGCGCTTTCTAATTGGCTGGAAGTAGAAATCTGCCGTGACGGTAAGGTTTATAAGCAGCGCTATGAGCGTGGAAAGACCATGTATTCTTTGAAAGAGATCGGTACTTGTGATTCGGATAAGACAGGAACCAAGGTTACTTTTTCACCGGATGGATCTATTTTTGAGACAACGACCTTTGATTTTAATACCTTAAAGGTGCGTCTTCGTGAGACCGCATTTTTGACAAAAAATCTCCGCATTACTTTGCAGGATAAGAGGGAAGATCCGATCAATGAACGCGTTTTCCACTATGAAGGAGGTATCAAGGAATTTGTTACCTACCTGAATAAAGGAAATCAGGAACTTTATCCTGAGGTTATCTATTGTGAAGGCGAAAAAGATGGCGTTTATGTAGAAGTTGCCATGCAGCACAATGATTCCTACAATGATTCGTCTTATTCTTTTGTTAATAATATCATCACACCGGAAGGTGGTACACATCTGGCAGGATTCCGTAGTGCGCTTACAAAGACCTTTAATGCTTATGCCAGAGAAGCAAAGATTTTGAAGGAAAATGAGAGTGCCTTTAGCGGAGAGGATATCCGTGAAGGATTAACTGCGATTATCAGTATCAAGATCGAAGAGCCGCAGTTTGAAGGACAGACAAAGCAAAAACTTGGAAATAGTGAGGCAAGAGGAGCGGTTGACAGTATTGTAAGTGAGCAGTTGACTTATTTTTTGGAGCAGAATCCGCAGGTTGCCAAATCTATCTGTGAAAAAACGCTGCTTGCGCAGCGAGCAAGGGAAGCAGCCAGAAAGGCAAGAGATCTGACCAGAAGAAAAACTGCTTTAGAGGGAACTTCACTTCCGGGTAAACTGGCAGACTGTTCCGATAAGGATCCAAAAAATTGTGAGATTTTTATCGTCGAGGGAGATTCCGCCGGTGGATCTGCAAAAACAGCGAGAAGTCGTGCAACACAGGCTATCTTGCCTTTGCGTGGTAAGATTTTAAATGTAGAAAAAGCTAGAGAAGATAAGATTTACGCAAATGCCGAGATCAAGGCGATGATCACAGCCTTTGGTACCGGTATTCACGAAGATTTTGATATTACAAAACTTCGTTACCACAAGATCATCATTATGACAGATGCCGATGTCGATGGTGCGCATATTGCAACACTTATGCTTACCTTCCTCTATCGTTTTATGCCGGAACTCATCAAGCAGGGCTATGTATATCTGGCAACACCGCCACTTTACAAGATTGAAAAGAACCGCAAGGTCTGGTATGCCTATAGTGATGAAGAACTCAATAACATTTTGACAGAGATCGGTCGTGACGGAAATAATAAGATCCAGCGATATAAGGGACTTGGAGAGATGGATGCAGAGCAGCTTTGGGAGACAACCATGGATCCGGAGCGCCGTATCTTAAAGCGTGTTATGGTTCATGATGAAAATGCTTCTGAAATTGACGTTACATTTTCAACTTTGATGGGTGATAAGGTAGAACCTCGTCGTGAATTCATTGAAGAAAATGCAAAATATGTTCAGAATCTTGATATTTAGTAGGAGGACGTTTACAAATGGATGACAAGATTTTTGATCAGATTCATGAGGTGGATCTGAAAAAGACGATGGAAACATCATATATTGATTATGCCATGAGTGTAATCGCGTCCCGCGCCCTTCCTGACGTTCGAGACGGACTCAAACCGGTACAGCGTAGAGTTTTATATTCTATGATCGAATTGAATAATGGACCGGACAAGCCACACAGAAAGTGTGCACGTATTGTCGGTGATACCATGGGTAAGTACCATCCGCACGGTGATTCTTCTATTTATGGAGCACTTGTCAACATGGCACAGGAATGGTCGACCAGATATCCACTTGTCGACGGACATGGTAACTTTGGTTCTGTGGATGGAGATGGCGCTGCTGCCATGCGTTACACAGAGGCAAGACTTTCCAAGATTTCCATGGCTATGCTTTCCGATATCAACAAAGATACCGTAGACTTCATGCCAAACTTTGACGAGACGGAAAAAGAACCAACCGTTCTTCCTTCCCGTTATCCAAACCTGCTGGTAAATGGAACAACAGGTATTGCTGTTGGTATGGCGACAAATATTCCGCCACACAATCTATGTGAAGTTATCGCAGCCGTGGTAAAGATTATTGATAATCAGGTAGAGGAAGATCGTGAGACAGATATTGAGGAATTACTTGAGATCGTCAAGGGTCCTGATTTTCCGACCGGTGGTACGATCTTAGGTCATGCCGGTATTGATGAGGCATATCGTACAGGACGCGGTAAGATCCGTGTGCGTGCGGTATCTGAGATCGAGCCGATGAACAACGGCAAGAACCGTATCGTTGTAACCGAACTTCCATATATGGTAAATAAGGCACGCCTGATCGAAAAGATCGCAGAACTTGTCCGCGATAAAAAGATCGACGGTATTACCGATCTTCGTGATGAATCATCACGAGAAGGTATGCGTATCTGTATTGAGTTGCGTCGTGATGTCAATCCGAATGTCGTGCTCAACTTACTTTACAAGCATACACAGTTGCAGGATACTTTTGGTGTAATTATGCTTGCCTTGGTCGGCAACCAGCCAAAGGTACTCAACCTCTATGAACTTTTAAATTATTACTTGCTGCATCAGAAAGATGTCGTAACCAGAAGAACCAGATACGACCTGAACAAGGCAGAAGAAAGAGCACATATCGTACAGGGATTATTGATCGCTCTGGATAATATTGATGAAGTGATCAAGATCATCCGTGGTTCTGCTGATGTGGCTACGGCAAAGCAGCAGTTGATGGAGCGTTTTGCTTTATCAGAAGCACAGGCAAATGCCATTGTTGAGATGCGTCTGCGCGCATTGACCGGTTTGGAAAGAAACAAACTGGAAGAAGAATATAAGTCTTTGATGGAACTCATTACGGAGTTAAAGGCAATTCTTGCAGATGAAAAGAAGTTGCTTGGTGTTATCAAGGAAGAAATCCTTGCTATCTCTGATAAGTATGGGGATGATCGTAGAACCTCTATCGGATTTGATGAATATGATATTTCCATGGAAGATATGATTCCGGTTACAAATACTGTTATCACATTTACAAAACTTGGCTATATCAAGCGTATGAATGTGGATAACTTTAAGAGCCAGCATCGTGGCGGTAAGGGAATCAAGGGCATGGAGACGATCGATGAAGATTACATTGTCGAAATGATGATGACGACATCGCATCATTATCTCATGTTCTTTACCAATACCGGTAGAGTTTATCGTCTGAAAGCCTATGAGATTCCGGAATGTTCCAGAACCGCAAGAGGTACTGCTATTGTCAACCTTTTGCAGTTGCAGCCGGACGAAAAGATCACATCCATGATACCGATCAAGGAATACTCAGACAGCCAGTATCTTTTTATGGCTACCAAGAATGGTATTGTGAAAAAGACGAAGATCACAGATTATGAAAATATCCGTAAGACGGGTCTTGCAGCCATCAATCTGCGTGAAGATGACAGATTGATTGAGGTAAAACTGACAGATAATAACGAAGATATTATTTTAATTACCAAGTTTGGTCAGTGTATCCGTTTCCATGAAACAGATGTTAGAAATACCGGACGTACCTCTATGGGTGTTATTGGTATGAGCTTAACAGACCAGGATGAAGTGATCGCAATGCAGCTTGCTTCTCAGGGAGATTCTCTGATGATCGTTTCTGCAAAGGGTCTTGGAAAGTGCACACTGGTAGAAGAATTTACACCGCAGAACCGTGGCGGTAAGGGTGTCAAGTGTTACAAGATTACAGAAAAGACAGGAAATGTCGTTGGATGTAAGGCTGTCAATGAAGATGATGAGATGATGCTTATCAATACCGAAGGTATTATTATCCGCATCAAGGTCAATGATATAGCACTTCTCGGAAGAATTACTTCCGGTGTGAAATTAATCAATGTCGGTGAGGGCGTTACGGTTGCAAGTATTGCAAAAGTACGCAAGGAAGACATGATTATGGATGAAAGTGAAGAAAATCAGGAAGATTCTACAGAAGAATAAGAAGTAAAAAAACTCCGCCAGAGTTGATTGCAGTTAATTGCAAAACTGGCGGAGTTTTATCAATCTGTGAGTTCGCTATAAATTTCTAAGGTTTCTTTATCATCAAATCCATTTACATAATAATTTTTTTCATCAGCCGAAAAATTTATATAATACTTGTGTTGCGGATTTAAGAATAGTTCATAGTTTCCCTGATTTCTCACATGGAATTTTCCTTTTAAGAGATTATCCATAGCGGTTCCATTGCTTTTTACCATAGATGGCAGTTCATCTACCAAAGATACATTGGAAATGGTATCTGTATCAATAGCATAGTTTTCAAAAATGTGTTCACAGTAAAGAGTGTCATCTTTTATGACAAGGTGGATCGGTGTAAATTCCTCCATGATCATAAAAATGCTGATAAAAGGAACGCTGAGCATTGCAATAATAGAAAAGATCGTAAGCCCTTTTCCGAGACCTGTTGCCATATTTACGGAAGTTCCAATGCCGGCTCTCGTTTCTACTATGCTGCTTTTGTCCTTAGGATTGTAGTAAAACAGTCCAAAGATCCATGCCTCGTCTTCGTTGGTCTTAAATGCCGGATCAAAAGAACTTGCATAATGTTTTTCAATATTTTTGAATTTTTTCCCTAACGGGATAATTAAGATTAAAAGGACAAGGGCATAAGCAATGGATCCAACAAGAAAGATACCGGGACGGATGGCATCGGATACAAGAGACAAAAGGGTAATCAAAGTGTAGGCAAGGTTTAGCCAGACACAGGCTAACCAGAAATTTTTCCACACGTTTTTTTTGGATCTGGTGTAATTGATGTTGATGTCACTGTCATTGCAGATGACTTCCACCGGTCTACGATCCATCCAAAAGGCAATGATCCAGTACAATAAACTGATAGCCGCAATGATAAGAACCATAATCGTGCTGTCAAAATCTGTTTTTTCAGAGAGAGCCGAAAATACAATGGAAAGGATAAAAACGAAAAAACTGAGAAAAGTCGGAAGGAAGAATGGCAAAAATCGTACCTTTCTGACATTTCCGGCATTTTTCATCTCTACATAAGATACTAAAATCTGATTTTCGTATAATTGATTTTCCTTTTTCCATTTCTTTAACTTTTTATTGGCTATGGCATATGGCACATAAAATAATAGAATTAAGAGCATGAGCCAATTCATCCAGATTGTAAACTGTATGGAAAAATGACTTGTCAGTAAACTGGTGAGAGGAATCGCAAAAAAGATGAGAAGCAAGATGTTCATCTGCTTCTTAAAGTCGCTTATGATCTTCTGAACTGCAGGTTGTTCTATCCATTCTTCCTTCATGGAGACGGAAAACAACAAATGATCATGAAATTTATGGTTGTTCTTTAACACAAAATATATGATAAGCAGTACCGGATATGTACTAATAAAAAGAATGATATTAAACATAGATCTGCCTCCTAAAAATACTTTTCACATAATTGGAAAAATTCTTCCTTTGAAAATCCGCGGATGTTTGCTTCAGATATGATCTGTTGCAAATTGTCCAAAGAAGCCTGTGAGAGATATTTGCTCTGGTCAAATTCATTTCGGATCCTTGCGCCGTTTCTGCGGTCGGTAACGATATAGCCTTCTTGTTTTAAAAGAGCATAGGCTTTGTTTACCGTCATGGAATTGATCCCGATTTCTTCTGCAAGGGCGCGCACGGTAGGTAATTGCTCCCCGGGCTGTAATTTCCCATCAGAAATACCTAAGACAATCTGATTGCGGATCTGTTTGTAAATAGGAATTTCAGAAACCTCGTCAATACAGATGACCATGATAGACTCCTTTCTTTTTATTTTTGTATTATTTAGTGTAATACAAATAATACAAAAGTCAAGAGAAAAAATTAACCATTGCTGATACAGACACCTGCGTATATAATAAATTTTAGATGTAAAGGAGAATATGCATGCGGTTAGTAATTCAGCGGGTAAATCATGCATCTGTCAAAGTAGATGGTGACGTGATCGGAAAGATCGGCAAAGGGCTTTTGATATTTCTTGGTGTGGCGGATGGCGACACCAGAGAAATGGTAGATAAATATGTCAAAAAGTTGCAGGGACTTCGCATTTTTGAGGATGCGGATGGAAAGACAAATCTGTCCACAAAAGATGTGGATGGTGAAATACTTATAGTATCACAGTTTACACTTTATGCGGACTGTAAAAAAGGAAACCGACCGAGTTTTGTCAAAGCAGGCGCACCTGATTTTGCCAATGGACTTTATGAATATTTTAAAGAAAAATGTCAGGAGGCATTTGGCAAGGTGGAATGTGGCAGTTTTGGCGCAGATATGAAAGTGGGTCTGGAAAATGACGGACCATTCACGATCCTGTGGGATAGCGACTGGTGGTAGAGGGAGAAAATACAATGAGAGAAATAGCGGTAAAAGACATCACAAAAGAAATAGCGGATATGTGTATTCAGGCAAATCACTATCTTTCAGAGGACATGGATCAGGCACTGAAAGTTGCGACAAAAGAAGAAAAATCTCCTCTGGGCAAAAAGATTTTGGAGCAGTTGCAGGAAAATCTCACGATCGCAGACCAGGAAACCATTCCCATCTGCCAAGATACCGGTATGGCAGTTGTCTTTATGGAGATCGGACAGGATGTGCATTTTGTCGGCGGTAGTCTGGAAGATGCCATCAATGAGGGTGTGCGCCAAGGTTATATTGATGGCTATCTGCGCAAGTCTGTCGTAGGTGATCCGATCGAGCGCGTCAATACCAAGGATAATACACCGGCTGTCATCCATTATTCTATCGTGACCGGAGATAAGGTAAAGATCACATTTGCGCCAAAGGGTTTTGGCAGTGAAAATATGAGCCGGGTCTTTATGTTAAAACCTGCCGATGGGATCGAGGGTGTAAAAAATGCCATTCTCACCGCGGTAAAGGATGCAGGTCCGAATGCCTGCCCACCTATGGTCGTAGGTGTCGGTATTGGCGGAACCTTTGAAAAATCTGCACTGATGGCAAAGCAGGCACTTACCAGAAATCTCAATCAGAAGCCGGAAATTCCATGGGTGGCAGATCTGGAAAAAGAAATGCTTGAAAAGATCAACGGACTGGGAATCGGACCGGGTGGACTCGGCGGAAGCACCACGGCACTTGCAGTCAATATCAATACTTATGCAACACATATTGCGGGACTTCCGGTGGCAGTCAACATCTGTTGTCACGTCAATCGCCACGTAGTGAGAGAATTATAATTGTAAAAAGGGGTTTCAGATGGATAGACATATTACATTACCAATTACAAAAGAAATCGCAGAAAGCCTGACTTCTGGGGACTATGTATATCTGGATGGTCAGATGTATGTAGCACGCGACGCAGCGCACAAGCGTATGATGGAAGTCCTGGATCGTGGAGAAGAACTTCCGATCCCGATCAAAGATGCAACGATTTATTATATGGGACCTTCACCTGCCAGAGAGGGCAGACCGATCGGTTCCGCAGGACCGACAACAGCCAGCCGTATGGATAAATACGCACCGCGCCTATTAGATCTGGGACAAAAGGCTATGATCGGTAAGGGAAAGCGGACAAAAGAAGTCTTAGATGCTGTCATCCGCAATCACGCTGTATATTTTGCAGCTGTTGGCGGTGCCGGTGCCCTTCTTTCTAAATGCATCACAGAGTCAGAAGTCATCTGCTATGATGATCTGGGTGCAGAAGCCATCCGTAAGATTATGGTCGAAAATTTTCCGGTCATAGTTGTAGCAGATTGCCACGGAAATAATCTCTATGAAACAGCCATTCTGGAGTATCAGAAATAAAAGAAAATTGCGAAGAAATGCAATATTTCCGTTGACAAATGGGGATACCTTTAGTAGAATAGTTTGTGCATTGTGAATATTGATTTAGTTCGACTATGGAGAAGTACTCAAGTGGCCGAAGAGGTGCCCCTGCTAAGGGTATAGGTCGGGTAACCGGCGCGAGGGTTCAAATCCCTCCTTCTCCGTTTTCATAATGCATATGGCTCCGTGGTCAAGCGGTTAAGACATCGCCCTTTCACGGCGGTAACACGGGTTCGATTCCCGTCGGAGTCACTTACATCTTGACGGATGTATGACTTTTTTATATAATGCATCATGTTGATGCAAGTTATGGCGCCATAGCCAAGTGGTAAGGCAAAGGTCTGCAACACCTCTATCACCAGTTCAAATCTGGTTGGCGCCTCTGATTTAGCGGTTCACAGTAGTGAGCCGCTTTTGTTTTTATATCACAGGAAAATCCTGTGGAATTCCCTGATTTGTAAAGATGAGGAGACCTTATGATAAGCAGAGAAATGATTATATCTTATCTGACAGAATACAGTGCAATCGAAGAAATATTTCGCACATATTATGAACAGGATGGTAATGTGAATTCTTTTTATGATATGGAAAAAAAATATGCTTTTTTTATGAAGGAAGGTAGCAGATTTCTTCAGAGAAAAAAAGAACTCGATGAAAAATATCCCAAAAAGATTCTTGATCTGGATAATGTAGATTTGGATGCATGGGAAAAAGAAAATGTACAAAAGAATATGGATCACGAAATAAAGGAAAAAAACAGAGTACATTTTCTTCACAAGGAATTTTTTGAAACAGACAAAAACATCTTTATCAATAAACACATTCGATTTTCTCCCGGAGAATTTCACGATCATGAATTTATAGAGATGTGCTACATATATAGGGGAAAGGTTGATCAATTTTTACGCAGTAAAGAAGGAAAAGCAGAAAAAAAGGAGACTTTGAATCAAGGAAACCTGCTGATCATTCCGCCGGGAATGCAGCATAAAGTAAATATTTATGATGACAGTATGATGATCAATATTGTAGTTAATAAATACACTTTTGAGAAGACATTTCTGGGGGATATTCCGCAACAGAGTCTTTTGCATCAGTTTTTCAGTGAGGTACTTTTTTCGCAGGAATCCAATGCATATGTTGTTTTTTCAGGTGGAAATGATGAAGTATTAAGGGACAAGTTACTTGATCTTATGGTAGCTTATCTGAATGAAACTACATACGGAGCAAGAATTTGTGATCATTATCTGAGTATCTTTTTTCTGGAACTTCTAGGTCAGTGTAAAAATGTAAAATTGTCCTCCAGGCTTGGAAAAGAAGGAGAGCAGATGACACAGATTTTATTGTATATCAATCATAACTATGCAAGCATTTCCCTAGAAGAAGTCGCAGAAGAATTTCACTATTCAAAAACTTATCTGAACCGGATTTTTAAAAAACACATGGGTACGACTATTTTAAAACAGATTCAGGATACACGTTTGCAGGAGTCTTGTCTGCTTTTGAAAAATACGAGAATGTCTGTGGAAGATATTGCCCTACATGTCGGATATGAGGATACATCCTATTTTATCGAACTGTTTAAGAAAAAGTATAAAAAGACACCTTTACAATATAGAAATGATATTGATTAGTTTAATATCACCATATTATATGGAAAGATCACGTCTGACTGGAAATATGAAAAAAACCGTATTGTCTACACCTTTGAGATCCCGGCAAATATGACTGCTACGGTCCGATTGGAAGGCTGCGATCCAGAGACCCTGAAGGCAGGATCTTATGAAAGAGTTGTGTCTTTATAGTTTTGATATACAAATGTATAGTTAATAAATAAGGCAGAACAAAGAGAAAGCCTTATCTCCAACGAATTTGTATAGTAAAGTTGAAAAAATAGCCAGATCAGACAAATTTGTTTACATTTCGTCGAATTTTCCGACATCTGATTTTATAAACTCTTTATAATTTAATCATAAGCCACAGAGATACTGCACAACTTTCTACGAAATAGGAAAGCGCAGTGTTGAGAAGTGATAAATGAAAAGAATATGGAGGGTTTGACTATGGCAAACGAGAAAAAAGCCGGCATTTTTAATGCCAGCGCACGTGATGGCGTTCAGTATCGTAAAGCATCCATGCTCGAAATGATACTTGGTAACGCAAATAACGGATGTGGTATCTGCTTTTATTTGCTGATGATGTATGCATCTTACATTGCAAATGCAGGATACGCAATCGTACCGGCAGTTGCAGGTATCATTATTACAGGAACAAGACTTTTTGATGGATTCACAGATGCGCTTTTTGCAGCATTGTTCGAAAAAATGAATCCAAAACATGGAAAGATCCGTATCTTCCTTGTTGTTGGATGGGTGATGGCAGCGCTCGCTGTACTTATGATGTACGACTGGGCATCTGGTAAATATACCGGTGTTACAGGTATCGTAGTGTTTATCGTTATTTACATTGTGTACATTTGTGGTTATACTATCAATGGTATGGCAGGTGGTACCATCGGTATCGTACTTACAAATGATCCTACACAGCGTCCAATGATGGGTGTATTCGGAACATTATATTCTTACCTTGTACCACTTATCTTTAACAACATTGTTACTTTTGCAATCTTACCTAGATATGACAATCAGTATAATGCTCCGATGCTGAAAGAAGCTTGCTACTGGTATGTAATTACAGCTGCTATCTTTATGTTACTTGCATGCTTCGCTGTACGCAAGTCTGATAATGCTAAGACATTTGAAGTTATCGGAAAAGATGGTCAGAAGAACCAGACCGTTAAGTTTAAGGATATGGTTGCTATCTTAAAGGATAACAAGCCTTGCCAGATGTATATGCTTACCGGTATTTCTGATAAGTTGGCTCAGCAGGTCGGATCCCAGTCTATTATTACAACCATGGCGTCCGGTATTTTGATCGGCTCTTATGCAGCAGCAACAATGATCGGTAACTTTACCATGATCGTAGGTATTGTATTTGCCTTTGGTGGTGGTGTATTCGTTGCTAAGATGGGTGCAAAAAAAGCAACAACCGTATGGTCTTGGCTTTCTATTGCAGTAGCAGTGATTACAGTTGTATTCTGTGCGATCTTAGGACCAACCGGTATGAAGTCCATCGGTGTCTTCGGTGTACCAATGATCATTTATGCATTATTGCAGTTGGCAACAACCGGTACAAAGATGGTTCTTACTACAACCGGTACAGCTATGAGGGCTGATATCGTTGATTACGAATATGCAAGAACAGGTAATTATTTACCAGCCGTTATTTCCGGTGTATACAACTTCATCGATAAGTTAATTACATCACTTGCATCTACCATCGCAGCATTCTGTATTACATTGATCGGATATAAGGATACCGTTCCTCAGATGGGCGATCCTGCAACAAAGGGTGTATTCTGGATGACAATGTTCTTAATGTTCGGTCTTCCAATTCTTGGATGGTTGTGCAACATCGTTGCTATGAGATTCTACAAACTGAACAAAGAAGAAATGGTTGAAGTTCAGAAGAAAGTAGCAGAGATGAAGGCAAAAGCAGAAGCAAACGAAAGTGCAGAAGCATAAAATACATAAGTCATAAAATAACAGGAGTCGGGACGAAAGTCTCGGCTCCTTTTCCTATGACTGTTTTTATTCCTTTGTCTGGTTCTGTTTGCGGTATTGCATAGGTGTCATTTTATATTTTTCTTTAAAGACTTTATAAAAATGTGTTTGGTTGGTAAAACCCAAGTCTCTGGAAATATCAGCAATAGTCTGGTCAGTATCCAGAAGACGTATGCTGGCTTCCTTCATACAAAAATGCATGCCATAATCAAAAAGGGAAAGTCCCGAGTATTTTTTACAGATGGCATTGAGATAGGTGCCGGAATAACTGAGTGCATCAGACAATTCTTTTCTGGAGATATGTCCGTGGTTTGCCTCTAAAAGTTTGGTGATCTGCTGGAAAAGGCGGTTTTCCGTGTCTGTTCCGATGCGGATAGGAACTGAGTTGTAATAATCCGGGCGGGAGAGATTATAGAGCAGGTCTAAAAAGAGACCTTGTACCCGAATATTGGCATCCGGCGTAGGATCGACCGTGATATGTACGATCTGATCTAAGATGCTGTGCACATGCTTTACCAAAAATGTATGCTCTTTTTTGGGAATCAGATCCAGATAATTCTTATTTGCCGTTTGTCGTTCGTTGATATTGTTATCCAGAAACTGTAAGAATTTGGAGTCCTTTGTTTTATGTCTGCCAAAGATATGCAAGGTCATGCATTCATATAGGTGTTTCAGGAAATTCGATGAGATCTGGACAAATGCAACGCGATAGTAATCGCGATATTCCTCAGTATGCCGCACATTTTTATTGAGGATACAGCAGCTTCCTTTGGTATAGAGATGTCTTTCGTTTTCGATATTCTGATATACCTCCCCATCCAATACGATCATGATCTCATAAAAGTCATGTTTATGAAGATTTCTTCCATCCGGTACCTGCTTAAGTTCCTTCATGGATAGTTCAAAGAAGAAAGTCTCTTTAGGCGAGATTATGGTCAATTTCTGATAATGCTCCGGGTTGTCCGGCTGAATGGAGATCAACATGAGACGGTAAGGATGGTTTAAAACAAATCGTCCTGTATTTGATGAATCATGCTGAATAATAAAATCACTTTGTGCTTCACTGATATCACTTTGTGGATGACCTGTCATAAAAAACATAAATATTACCTCGAATATGTAAAAAAATAATAAAATCACAGTTAAAACTGATATGTTTCTATCACATATAATTATATATGATAGAAATATCCAATACAAGTTGTGTTGAAAGGGGTAAAACAACAATGGGAAAAACAAAAACAAATTCTACCGATAACAACCGGATCAAGGCAATTTCCGTAAATTTTAGATAAAACTCTTCTTGTAAAAGTGGTATGTGCAGTCCTTGGATTGCGCATGCCGTTTTTTACTTGTTGACAAATGAAAACCTGCGCCTGTATAATGAGGAAGATTGATAAATACGTTGATGGAAAAGAGTAGAGATACAGAGATCGGAATCAGAGAAGCGTCGGTTGGTGCGAGACGCAGAAGACGGTATCTTGAATACCTTCCTGAGTAGCAGTCTGAACCTGGATCTATAGTTCAAAAGTAGGATGCGCCGGATTGGCACACGTTATCGTGCTAAGAGTTTCACATGACATTATTTGTTATGAGACTTGATGAGGCAGGTATCGTGAGATATTTGTGAATAAAGGTGGTACCACGAGTTTACTCGTCCTTTATCTTTGGAAGAAGATAGAGGGCGTTTTTTTATTCCTATAAATAACGCTCTGTAACAGATCTTCCACGCATAGAATATAAGAGCAACTTTTGTCAGGTTGCGGAAATGGAGGAAAAAATGACAATTTATGATGAATTGGTTGCTAGGGGACTGATCGCCCAAGTAACAGACGAAGAAGAGATCAAGGAGTTGATCAATAACGGAAAGGCTACATTCTATATTGGATTTGACCCTACCGCAGACAGTCTTCATGTAGGACATTTTATGGCACTTTGTCTGATGAAGCGCTTGCAGATGGCTGGAAATAAGCCGGTTGTATTGATCGGTGGCGGAACAGCCATGATCGGTGATCCATCCGGAAGAACCGATATGCGTCAGATGATGACAACAGAAACGATCGCACATAACGTAGATTGTTTCAAAAAGCAGATGAGCCGCTTTATCGATTTTTCAGAAGACAAGGCAATCCTTGTAAATAATGCAGACTGGCTGATGGGCTTGAATTACGTTGAGTTGCTGCGTGATGTTGGACCACATTTTTCCGTCAATCGTATGCTTACCGCAGAGTGCTACAAGCAGCGTATGGAGAGAGGACTGAGTTTTCTTGAGTTTAACTATATGATCATGCAGAGTTATGATTTTTACATGTTATTCCAGAAATACGGATGTAATATGCAGTTTGGCGGTGATGACCAGTGGAGCAATATGTTAGGTGGTACAGAACTGATCCGTCGTAAACTTGGAAAAGATGCCTATGCGATGACGATCAATCTTCTTCTTAATTCTGAAGGCAAAAAGATGGGTAAGACCCAGTCAGGTGCCGTTTGGCTTGACCCGAATAAGACATCACCGTTTGAGTTCTACCAGTACTGGCGCAATGTATCCGATCAGGACGTTTTAAAATGCCTGCGTATGCTTACTTTCCTGCCACTTGAACAGATCGACGAGATGGATAAATGGGAAGGAAGCCAGTTAAATGAAGCTAAGAATATCCTTGCCTATGAACTTACCAAATTGGTGCATGGCGAGGAGGAAGCCGTAAAGGCAAAAGAGGCTTCTAAGGCACTCTTTTCTACCGGAAGTGCTGCAAATATGCCGACGGAGACCATCACAGAGGATATCTTTAAGGATGGCAGTGTTGATATCTTACAACTTCTGATCAGTGCAAATCTTGCCACAAGCCGTAATGAAGCAAGACGTGCGGTAGAGCAGGGCGGTGTTTCTGTCAATGGCGAAAAAGTAACAGATTCACATGCAACTTATGAAAAAGAAGCCTTTGCAGAGGAATTTATCTTGAAAAAGGGCAAGAAGAAATTCTGCAAGGTAGAGTTGGCATAAAATAATTATTCTGGGGGTATACATATGATAGCAACAATGGGAAATGTTTTTTATTTTGACTGGGAATTTGATCTTTTGTATTGGTTTCAGGGACTGCACAATCCGGTCTTAGATAAGATCGTGGTGGCGATCACATCACTTGGTAATGCCGGAATCTTTTGGATTCTGCTTACGATCGCTATGCTGATTTTCTGCAAAGATAAGAAGGTGGCTTGGACATCTGCGCTTGCCCTCTTATTTTCACTGCTGGTGATCAATGTATTTTTAAAAAATACAGTCATGCGGGCAAGACCTTGCTGGATTGATGATTCAGTAACGCTCTTAGTGAAAAATCCAAAGGATTATTCCTTCCCGTCGGGGCATTCTTCTGCCTCTTTTGCATCTGCGGTATCCATTGTCCAGTATGCAAGGTATCGAAAGCAGGGAATGGCAGCAGTGGTTTTGGCGGCGCTGATCGCCATTTCCAGAATGTATGTCTTTGTGCATTTTCCAACAGACGTGCTGACGGGAACCATTCTAGGTATTATTGAGGCAATTCTCGCGGGTATCATTGTACGCTTTATCTATCGCAAGATGGAGGAGAAAAAAACAAAGGTTGCATAGTAGGATTGTATCTATAAAAGTACAATGGATGAGACATGCTTTACATTGACACTTTCTGACATTTCCGATATATTGAAATGGCTATGAGGGAGTAGCTAGCACATAAGAATTGTGTGATTTGTCAACAGACCCGGCAATAGCCTGGCAAATCTTAAATGGTGAGACTCATATGTATATGGTGACTATTACATTTTGTAGTAGCAGATCATATGCATATGGAGTCTCTTTTTTATTCTATAAGATAATCTTTATTTTTATGGACAAGCACACATACAAAAGTTAAAATCCACACACTTTAGAAGAAGGGAGTAATATGGGACTTGTTGAACTCATGTTGATGGGCGTAGGACTTGCTATGGACGCATTTGCCGTGTCTATTTGCAAGGGTCTTGCCATGCGCAAGGTCAACAAAAAGCAATGTTTTGTCATTGCGCTTTTCTTTGGCGGATTTCAGGCGTTGATGCCATTTTTGGGATGGCTCTTGGGAAGTCAGTTCGCAGATAAGATTAGCGCGATCGATCATTGGATTGCATTTGTTTTGCTTGCTTATATTGGCGGCAAGATGATGGCAGAGGCAATCAGGGAAAAGGATGAAGTCGTAGAGATTGATCAGATGGATCCGCCACTTGATATCAAGGAAATGTTCATTTTGGCGATCGCGACCAGTATCGATGCGCTGGCGGTTGGCATCACATTTTCATTTTTGGAAGTTAACATTGTGGAAGCCATTACGATCATAGGTCTGGTAACGGCGGTCATATCTGCGATCGGTGTCTTTGTTGGTAACATTTTTGGAAACAAATACAAGACGAAAGCAGAACTGGCAGGTGGTCTGATCTTAGTATTACTGGGATTAAAAATTTTGACCGAGCATCTGTTGGGATAAGAGAATGGCAGTATATTTATAGGAGGGAAAGAAATGGCAGTAACAATTTTAAAGGCAGTGGTCGTACTGGTCATTGGTTTTGTATTATTAGTAAAGGGAGCAGATTTCTTTGTTGAAGGTGCTTCATCGGTTGCAAAGATGTTAAAGGTTCCATCACTCATCATCGGTATGACGATCGTTGCAATGGGAACCAGTTTACCGGAGACATCTGTAAGTATTGCGGCATCCATGAACAATCAGAATACACTTGCGGTCAGCAATGTTGTCGGATCCAATATCTTTAATCTGATGGTCGTACTTGGTATCTGTGCAGTGATCTCAAAGTTACAGGTAAGCCGGGATGTCTTAAAAAGAGACTATCCGTTTTCTGTGCTATGTGCCATTCTACTGCTTGTTTGCGGATGCATTGGCATGGAACTGGGGCGTATCGATGGAATTGTCTTCTTGGTCATCTTTGTAGGATTTATCGTAGTTTTGATCAAGAGTGCAATGGATGCAAGAAAGCGTGGAGAAATCTCTGAAAAAGAGCGTGAGATGAACGAAGAGATGAGTGAAATGAAAGAACAGCCCGTCTGGAAATCCATTATCTATATCGTAGGTGGAGCTATTGCTATCAAATATGGCGGCGATTGGGTTGTAGACTCTGCCTCTACCATTGCTACAAGTTTTGGTATCAGTGCAACGCTTGTCGGGCTTACCATCTGTTCCGTTGGAACATCTTTACCGGAACTTGTGACATCCATTGTGGCAGCCAGAAAGAATGAATTGGATATGGCAGTTGGTAATGTCGTTGGATCGAATGTCTTCAATATTCTGATGGTGCTGGGTGTTGCGGCAACCATCAGCCCGATCACTTTCCTTATGGAGAACGTGATCGACATTATCGTGCTTTTAGTATTCTCACTGATCACATGGGTATTTTGCATGACCAAAAAGGAAATCGGCAAAAAGGAAGGCATCATCATGCTGGTTCTGTATGCTATTTATCTTGTCTATATTTGCCTGAGATAAAATATTATTTAACTATTAAAATAGCCGCCTGTGGGCGGCTATTTTGCTTTCTATCATTATAATTATGTTTATTGCAAAAGAGGATATCTTGTTTAAAAATAAGTTATTATGGGATATAATAAGACCATGGAAAATACAGAGATCATAAGTTTGATAGAGCAAGCCATCGAGGCAAGAAAAAATGCATATACGCCCTATTCCCACTTTGCTGTTGGTGCAGCACTTTTGGGAAAAACTGGCAGGATCTACACAGGATGCAATATTGAAAACGCGGCATACACACCGACAAATTGTGCTGAGCGGACAGCGTTTTTTAAGGCAGTCAGCCAGGGCGAGCACGAATTTTCAGCCATTGCCATTGTGGGTGGCAGGGTAGACATGACTTGTGCGCAGATCTGTCCGCCGTGTGGTGTCTGTCGTCAGGTCATGCGGGAATTTTGCAAGGACGAATTTTTGATCTATCTGGGAAAGCAGACGCCGGAGGGAGAGATCTCTTACCGGACGATGACATTAGGTCAACTTTTACCGGAAAGTTTTGGACCGGATAATTTATAAGATGAGCCAAAGGGGACACTCCATATGGCAAAAGGAACGTCCCTAAAAAGGAGGTAACGTATGGTTGATTACACAGAAGGGTCTGGCAAACAGTATCATACCGGAATCGGACCGGAAGACATTGGAAAATATGTGATCCTGCCGGGAGATCCCAAGCGCTGTGCCAAGATCGCTGAACATTTTACGGATGCGCATTTGGTGGCAGATAGTAGAGAGTTTGTTACATACACAGGGATGCTGGATGGGGAAAAAGTCAGTGTGACTTCAACCGGGATCGGTGGACCGTCGGCAGCCATCGCCCTTGAGGAATTGTCAAAGGCAGGTGCGCATACCTTTATCCGTGTGGGTACTTGCGGTGGCATGCAGCAGGATGTATGTGGAGGTGACATAGTGATCGCCAGCGGTGCTGTCCGTATGGAAGGGACTAGCCGGGAATATGCACCGATCGAGTATCCGGCAGTAGCGGATGTCGATGTCATGCATGCCTTGATACAGGCAGCAAAAGAGAAAGAAATCACATATCACGCCGGTGTTGTCCAGTGTAAGGATTCTTTCTTCGGACAGCATGAGCCGGAGGTCATGCCGGTATCCTATGAACTGGAGAATAAGTGGCAGGCATGGCTTCGGATGGGCTGTCTGGCATCCGAGATGGAATCTGCGGCACTCTTTATTGCAGGCAGTTTTCTGCGGGTGCGCGTGGGATCCTGCTTTTTGGTTGTGGCAAATCAGGAACGTGCCAAGTTGGGACTTTCCAATGCACAGGTACATGATACGGAACTGGCGATTGAGACAGCCGTGGATGCCCTTCGAATCTTAATCCGGGATGACAAGACAGGATTAGAAGTATTGTAAATGCTAAAGATATTAGAGTAGATCAGGAAGAAAGAAGGAATTGTAATGTATCGTTACAAACGTGTTTTTCTCATTGTTATGGATTCACTTGGCATTGGCGCCATGCCGGATTCCGACAAATTCGGTGATTTTGGTGTGGATACTTTAGGACACATTGCAGAGAAGATGGATTCCTTTACCATACCCAATCTCCGGCGGCTTGGCATGGCAAATCTAAAAGCGATGGATAAAGTAGATCCGGTAGAAAGCCCTCTTGCCTACTATGCGCCCCTGCGTGAAAAAAGCAATGGCAAGGACACCATGACCGGACATTGGGAAATGATGGGGATTGAGACGACAAAACCTTTCATTACCTTTACAGAACATGGTTTTCCGCCGGAACTCATCAAGGAGTTGGAGGAGCGTACCGGTCGCCATATCATTGGCAACAAGGCGGCAAGTGGTACGGAAATTCTGGACGAACTGGGTGAGGAAGAGATCGAAAAAGGCCACCTGATCGTATACACATCTGCGGATTCCGTATTGCAGATCTGTGGCAATGAGGAGACCATGGGACTGGAAAATCTCTACCACTACTGCGAGATTGCAAGAGAACTTACCATGAAAGACGAGTGGCGGGTTGGACGTGTGATCGCAAGACCTTATGTTGGAAAGAAAAAGGGTCAATTTGTCCGTACCAGCAACCGGCATGATTATGCCTTGGAACCTACAGGAAAGACCGTTTTGAACAGTCTAAAAGACGCGGGATTTGATGTGATCTCCGTTGGCAAGATCAATGATATTTTTGTCGGTCAGGGTATTACGGAAAGTAACCGGTCCAAGAGCAGTGTGCATGGTATGGAGCAGACCATCGAGATCGCAAAGCGTGATTTTTGCGGGCTATGCTTTGTCAATCTGGTGGATTTTGATGCACTTTGGGGGCACAGGCGCAATCCGATTGGTTATGGGCAGGAGATCGAGCGGTTTGATGTCAAGTTGGGTCAACTGCTCCCGGTACTCCGGGAGGACGATCTTTTGATCATCACGGCAGACCACGGAAATGATCCGACCTATACCGGGACGGATCATACCAGAGAAAAGGTGCCGTTTCTTGCGTATTCCAAGAAACACAAAGGCAGCGGACCTTTACCGGAAGAAGATAGTTTTGCGGTGATCGGCGCGACGATCGCAGACAATTTTTCCCTTGCAATGCCAGAGCATACGATCGGGCACTCAATTCTTGACAGTCTGCGATAATACGTTGAAAAGCGCGCCATAATAATGTTATAATGACAGAATATATCAGTATGACTTTGACAAATTTATCTAAAGGAGGAAAAACAAATGGATTTTTTCAGCAAATTAGGTGATTCTATCGTAAGTGCAACACAGGAAGTCGGCGAAAAGGCAAAGGGCATGACGGATGTTGCAAAGTTACAGTATGAGATGCGTTCAAAGGAAGATTTTTTGAACAAGCAGTATCAGGAGATCGGTAAGATCTTCTATCAGGAGAATAAAGATGCCGCACCAGAGGCATATACCTCACTTTTTGAGGAAGTAGTAGCAGCACAGAAGCGGATCGAGGAGATCAAGGAGCAGATCGCATACACCAAGGGCGGTAAGGCATGCCCGAAGTGTGGCGCTGTTGTAAGTGGTAGCGCTGCTTTCTGTAGCAAGTGTGGTGCAAAGATGGACGAGGACATTTTCGAGGATGAAGATGAGGTCGTAACCGAAGAAAAGACAGACGAAGTCGCTGAGGAGACCGTAGAGACTGTTTCCGGCGAAGTCGTTGAAGAAGATGAAGAGTAGGAGTTAGAAGTTAAAATGTCAAACAAAGGAAAGTATTACATTACTACCGCCATTGCATATACCTCAGGCAAGCCGCATATCGGCAATACCTATGAGATCATCCTGGCGGACAGTATTGCTCGTTTTAAAAGACAGGAAGGATATGATGTATTTTTCCAGACAGGATCAGATGAACACGGACAGAAGATCGAGTTAAAGGCAAAGGAAGCCGGTATCACACCAAAGGAATTTGTAGACAATGTATCTACAGAGATCAAGCGTATCTGGGATCTGATGAATACTTCTTATGACAAGTTCATCCGTACTACGGATGAGGATCACGAGAAGCAGGTAAAGAAGATCTTCAAAAAGTTATACGATCAGGGCGATATTTACAAGGGTGCCTATGAAGGCTTGTATTGTACCCCATGTGAGTCTTTCTGGACAGAATCGCAGTTGGATGAGAATGGCTGCTGTCCGGACTGTGGCAGACCGGTACAGCCGGCAAAGGAAGAAGCCTATTTCTTCAAGATGAGCAAGTATGCCGATCGTCTGATCGAGCATATCAATACACATCCGGAGTTTATTCAGCCGGTATCCCGCAAGAATGAGATGATGAACAACTTCCTCTTGCCGGGACTGCAGGATCTTTGCGTATCCCGTACATCCTTTAGTTGGGGTATTCCGGTAGATTTTGATCCAAAGCATGTTACCTATGTATGGTTAGATGCCCTTACCAACTATATCACCGGTATCGGTTATGACTGCGACGGCAATTCTTCTGACCTTTTCAAAAAGAACTGGCCGGCAGACCTGCATCTGATCGGTAAAGATATCATCCGTTTCCATACCATTTATTGGCCGATCTTTTTGATGGCACTTGACCTGCCGCTTCCAAAGCAGGTATTTGGTCATCCGTGGCTGATCCAGAGCGATGGCAAGATGAGCAAGTCCAAAGGAAATGTGCTTTATGCCGATGAACTTGTAGACTTCTTTGGCGTGGATGCCGTACGTTACTTTGTCCTGCATGAGATGCCATATGACAATGACGGTATTATCTCATGGGAACTTCTGGTTGAGCGTATGAACTCTGACCTTGCAAATACACTTGGAAACCTGGTAAACCGTACCATTTCCATGAGCAATAAATATTTTGACGGTCTTGTTTGTGACAAAGGTGTAAATGAGCCGGTAGATGATGAACTCAAGGCAGTTGTTACTTCTACCGTTTCCCGCGTGGAAGCCAAGATGGAAGATCTTCGTGTGGCAGATGCCATCACAGAAGTTTTCGCACTCTTCAAGCGCTGCAACAAGTATATTGATGAGACAATGCCATGGGCACTTGCCAAGGATGAGACCAAGCAGGATCGTCTGGCAACCGTTCTTTACAATTTGGTAGAGAGTATTTCCATCGGTGCTACCCTGCTTAAGAGTTTCATGCCGGAGACAACCGACCGTATCCTGACACAGTTAAATGCAGAAGAAGTCCCATACGAGGAACTTTCCACCTTTGGTCACTATGTCAGCGGAACCAAGGTGACAGATGCACCGGAGATCCTTTTTGCAAGATTGGATCTGGGCGAGGTCATGACAAAGGTTGCTGAACTCCATCCGCCGGTTGCAGCACCGCAGAAGGAGCCGGAAGAAGATGCAGATGTGATTGATATTGAGCCAAAGGATGAGATCAGTTTTGACGATTTTACCAAGATGCAGTTTCAGGTAGGCGAGATCATCAAGTGTGAGGAAGTGCCAAAGTCTAAGAAGTTGCTTTGCTCACAGGTTCGCATTGGCAGTCAGACCAAGCAGATCGTGTCCGGCATCAAGAAATACTACAGTGCCGAGGAGATGGTCGGAAAGAAGGTCATGGTTCTCGTGAACTTAAAGCCAGCCAAGTTGGCAGGTGTACTTTCCGAGGGAATGTTGCTTTGTGCAGAGGACGCAGAGGGCAATCTGTCACTCATGACACCGGAAAAAGACATGCCGGCAGGCGCAGAGATCTGTTAATCAAACACTATAATCATAACTTCAGGGTCAGGTCGAATTGGTCTGACCCTGCAAGTGTCTATAAGATTACTTTAAATGAAGAGAGAAAAAGATGATATTTGAAAGTCATGCACATTATGATGACAGACAATTTGATGTGGATCGGGAGGATTTATTGAGAGTTCTCCCATCCAAAAATGTAGGTATCGTTGTCAATGTGGGAGCAGATATGGAATCTTCTGCATCCAGCGTCGCATTGGCACAGTCTTATGATTATATTTACGCAGCCGTTGGCGTGCACCCGGACGAGGTGGAGTCTATGGATGCGGCTTGTATTGACCGCCTCCGGCAGATGGCGCAGGATCCAAGGGTTCTTGCCATCGGAGAGATCGGGCTTGATTATTTCCGCAAGGAGGGACATGCCTGCAAAGATACACAAAAATACTGGTTCCGTCAGCAGTTGGATCTGGCAGTAGAGTTAGAAAAACCTTTTATCATACATTCCAGAGATGCAGCGGAAGATACCATGGAGATTTTGCAGGAATTCGGAAAAGCCCACCCGGATATCAAGCACCCGGGTGTCATTCATTGTTATTCCTATTCGCCGGAAATGGCAAAGGAATACATTGCCATGGGCTACTATATCGGGATCGGCGGTGTAGTTACCTTTAAAAATGCCAAAAAATTGGTTGAGACGGCAAAGGAGATTCCGCTTGAGCGTATTCTGGTGGAAACAGACAGTCCTTATCTTTGCCCGGAGCCAAACCGTGGCAAGCGCAATGATTCATCGCAGATTCGCTATGTGATCGATAAGATTGCAGCCATCCGCGGCATTTTGCCGGAAGAAGTAGAAAAGCAGACAGAGATCAATGCAAGAAACATGTATGGTCTATTACAATAGAAATTAGGAGTTACTATGGCATATTTAGGAAATCCAGCCTATACGATGGCAGTCTTAGAAAAACACGGATTCCATTTTCAAAAAAAATATGGGCAGAACTTTTTGATCGATACGCATATTCTGGAAAAGATCATCGATGCGGCCGAGATCACAAAGGATGATTTTGTCTTAGAGATCGGACCGGGTATCGGTACTATGACCCAGTATCTGTGCGAAGCCGCCAGAGAGGTCGTAGCAGTCGAGATCGATACCAATCTTTTGCCGGTCTTGGACGATACCTTAAAGGAATACGACAATGTGACGGTTTTAAATGAGGACATCCTCAAAGTGGATATTGCATCCCTTGCCGGAGAAAAAAATAGCGGAAAGCCGATCAAGGTCGTGGCAAATCTGCCATATTACATTACGACGCCGATCATTATGGGCTTGTTTGAGAGCCATGTGCCGCTGGCATCCATTACCATTATGGTACAAAAGGAAGTTGCCGATCGCATGCAGGTAGGACCTGGCACCAAGGATTACGGTGCGCTTTCTTTGGCAGTACAGTATTTTGCAAAGCCGGAGGTCGTCTGTGTCGTGCCACCGACCTGTTTTGTACCACAGCCAAAGGTCGCAAGTTCTGTGATCCGCCTGACCTGTCACGAAAAGCCGCCGGTTGAGATCACGGATGAAGGATTTTTGTTCCGTGTGATCCGCGCATCTTTCAACCAGAGACGAAAGACGCTGGCAAACGGACTCAACAATGCACCGACTATTCCGGTCGCCAAGGAAGACATTATCGCGACCATCGAGGAACTGGGCTATCCGGCTTCTGTGCGTGGTGAAACCCTTTCCCTGGAAGAATTTGCGCGTCTGAGCGAAGCCTTAAAAAAGAAAGTACATTGATCGTATAAAATCTTTCATTTCAGCCATCCTATGAGTAGGAGGTAGTGGAATGAAGAGACAGAGTGAATATATAAAAAATCATCGTTTATCCTATCAGATAGCGGGAATTATGCTGATTATTGCCACGGTTGGATTCACGCTGATGTATTTTTATCAGAAGAATGTCATGCAGCGGCAGGAGGCAAAGCAGGAAAGTCTTGCAGAGGAAGAAAGCCAGTCGGTATCCGGCACGGTAGAGCCAAAGACCTCGACTGTAGATATGGAAGCCCTGCAAAAGGAGCGTTACGAGGCAAGCCTTGCAGAGAGGGACTCCCAGCAGACAGCCGAGCAGAGCGTGATCGAGCAGGTGGCAGAGACATCCGCGATCACCTTACATTTCCCGGACGAATTGACATGGCCGGTCGATGGCAAGGTGCTGATCGACTACAGCATGGAGCAGACGGTGTATTTTAAGACATTACAGCAATACCAGTGCAACCCGGCACTGATCATCGGAGCAGAGGTCAATGACGAAGTCGTCAGCGCCTGTGCGGGAAAGATAACATCCATTTTAAATGATGCAAAAACGGGAACGACAGTAACAATGGACTTGGGAGATGGTTACGAGGCTGTCTATGGTCAGTTGAAGGAGATTCCGGTTGCAACAGGCGAGTATGTTGCAGCAGGCCAGTGCATAGGATATATCAGCCAGCCATCAAAATATTATTCAGCAGAAGGAGCAAACCTGTATTTTGAGTTGCGAAAGGATGGAAACCCAGTAAATCCGCAGGATTTTTTGCAACAATAAGAAAAATTCGGTAATAGATTTTTCAAAATGACAGGTTTATAATGGGCGTATGAATATCAGTCTTTATATGCAAGAGGTTCAAAATTGGATAAAAGAAATTCAGTCTGACCGGGGCAGAGACTCTAAGCGTCTTATGGAGAACTGCGATAAGATTGAAGAATACGGACGTAAGATACACGACGATGCATTGATAGGTTTTGCCTGCTTTTCCAGGGGCGAGACCTATTATTTAATGAATGACACCAGAAACTTTTATGTTCAGATGATCGCGTGTATTCCTTCCATGGAAAAGATCGGGGAGTGGGGATATGTCGTGATGGCAAACAATATGCTGGGCATCATGTCCCTAAATCGCGGCAACGCGCCCTATGCCATGGATTATTACTTGAAGGCACTTTCCTATTGTGAAAAATACGGACTGCCGAATCTGGAATGGATCGTACATATGAATATCGGTTCCCTGTATCTGAACATCCATGAGTATCAAAAGGCACTTGACCACCTGGAGAGCGGCTATCACTATATTATCGTGAATCCGACCATGCCCGGTTACATAGAGCATTTGACGGCGGCATATCTCAACATTGCCAAGGCATATCTTTGCATGGGCAAGGAGGAATCCGGTCAGGAAATGTTTGCGACGGCAGCGCGTTACAATGACAAGATCGAAAAAGAGTGCAAGCCATATCTGCAAAACGTCGATGGGCTTGTTGTGTCATGTTTTCAGGCGCGTTTTTATTATGAAAGAGAACAGGAAGATGCCTTATTGCGTGAGATAAGGCGTATCGGTGACTATCTGAAAGAAGAAGTGCCAATCATGGATGTTTACGACGATCTCTATGAGTATATGCGTATGCTTTTGGATGGCAAGCGTTATGAGGACTTTAAGGATTGCTATTTTATCGTCGAGGAACTGACCAAGCAGACCAATATCCGCAATCTGGAGAAAAAATTGCTGACGCTGTTGGTTCGCTACTATAAAGCCATAGAGGATCAGGACAATTTCCAGAAGGTGGCCGTGACCTATTATGAGTTGTCTGAGGAGATGGAAAAAGAAAACAGCGTCATGGTGGCGAGCATGATCAACATGCGTAATTCCCTCAACAATCTGGCGCAGATCAACTGGGAAGTGGAGCAGGAAAATATTGCCCTCCACCGCAAGTCAGAGACAGATCCTCTGACAGGACTCTACAACCGCTACAAACTAAACGAATACGGAGAAGATGCTTTTATCCGTGCACGCGAACAGCAGACACCACTTGGCATTGAGATCTTAGATATTGATTATTTCAAAGAATATAATGATAATTACGGACATCAGGCAGGAGATGAGGCTCTTAAGATGGTATCCCGCATGATCATGCAGATGCAGCATCAGGGGGAAGTTTTCTGTTCCCGCTATGGAGGGGATGAGTTTGTCCTCATATACTCCGGGATGTCAGAAGAAGAGACCTATCGGTGGGCAGAACATCTGAAACAGATGATCCTGCGTCAGGCGGTAGAGCATAAATACTCCAAGGCAGCAGAGGTTCTGACCATTTCACAGGGCATCTGCTGGGGTGTTCCCGTAGAGGAAAACAAGGTCTGGGACTATCTGCATGCAGCAGATGAACTTCTCTATCAGGTAAAGAAGGTTTCCAGAAACAGCATCCGACTGGGGCATTTGGGAGATGTAGAGAGGTTTGCCAATCATGACTGATAAAAAGCATTTTACCTACATACTCCGGTGTAGCGACGATTCACTCTACACAGGCTATACGACCAATCTGGCCAAACGCCTGCAAACGCATAATGCGGGCAAGGGTGCCAAATATACAAAAGCGCGTCTTCCGGTGGAAATGGTCTACCATGAGGAATATGCCACAAAGGAAGAGGCAATGCGCCGGGAAGCGGCGATCAAAAAATTAACGCGAAAACAGAAAATAGAATTGATCAAGAATCAGACAAATACGAAAGGGATAAAGGCATGAAGACGATCAAACAAATCTTTTTTACAGATGTGAAAAATCTGGCAAAAAATCTGTTTGCCCTGATTATCGCCATTGGTGTATGTTTTTTACCAGCACTTTATGCATGGTTCAATATTTATTCCAACTGGGATCCATACGGCAATACCGGTAATCTACAGTTAGCGGCTGTCAATTTGGATCAGGGTTATACGGATGACGACGGGGATTTCAAGAATACCGGTGAAGACATCATGGATGAATTGGCAGACAACGATAAGGTCGATTGGCAGTTCGTGGATTCTGCGGATGAAGCCATTGAGGGTGTGGAATCCGGTAAATACTATGCAGCACTCGTTGTGCAAAAAGATTTTACATACAATATGTATAATATGTTCGTAAACACAACAGAGGAACCTACCCTGATCTTTTACCAGAATCAGAAAAAGAATCCGGTAGCCAATAAGATCTCGGATACCATCGTTACGACCGTACAGAGCAACATCAACGAAGAGTTTGTAAAGGTCATGACCAAGACCATCTTTGAAGATGTCAATGATATGTATGACGACATCGAGGAAGAAGGCGGTGTAGATGCCTTTATTGAGAAGTTAGAGAAGTTGAATGACAATCTGATCGATTATCAGGATACCATCGACAAGGTCATCAGTGGAAATGCGGTATTATCCTCTAATATTGCAAATGCCACAGATGATGTGAGTGATCTGGAGGGCAAGACCAAGTCTTCCGCAGGAAGTCTGTCTGAGGCAAACGGTTCTATCCAGCAGAGCCAGAATACCTTAAATGCCTACAAAGATCAGATGAATCTGACGGTTGATACCATGATCACCATGTTGACAAACATGGAAAATCAGTTAAAGCAGGCGCAGATCAGCGGTGATATTGATCAGATGGCAGATGCCTGTCAGCAGACCTTAAAGGATACCAACCAGTTAAATAAAGATATCAATGCCCTCAGCCAGTCCATTGCAGATGAAAACGGGAATACGGATGTGGTCAATACCCTGCAGCAGTTATCCGATGCCGTGGATGCCCTGCAAAAGATATTAGAACAGGCAGATCTGGACGGACAGTATGATGCGACCGCCCAGCAGATCAAGGATGCCGAGGCGACCATGATCTCAGATATTGACAAGGCGGTCTCCAATATCACATCGACCAGAAATACCATCAACAACCAGTTGGTACCACAGCTCAATACCTGCGTGGATAACTTAGAGGATGTGATCGGCAATGCAAGTACGGTCATGAACAATATGAGCGGCGTGCTCAACTCCATGGGAAATGTATTTTCTTCCTTGCAGACAACGATTTCTACTTCGGATAAGAGTCTGGAAAAGACCAAAGAAGCCTTATCCAAGATCAGCACCAGACTGACCAAGGCGATCGACAAGGCAAAGAGCGTCGAGGACGACGAACGTGTGCAGGCACTGGTAGATACACTGACCGGTGATCCGGATATGTACGGTGAGTTCTTCTCCGAGCCGGTAGAGATCGAGTCCGTTGCGGTATATCCGATTGAAAATTATGGTTCTGCAGTTGCACCATTCTATACGGTTTTGTCTGTATGGGTAGGTTGTATCATCATGGTAGCCATTGTCAAAGTAAAAATATCAAAATCAAAATACCCGGATGCGACACCGACACAACTTTTCTTTGGAAGAGGCATGTTCTTTATCGCTATGGGGCAGGTACAGACCCTGATCACGGTCTTGGGTGATCTTTTCATCTTGAAGATTCAGTGTGTTCACCCGCTTTTGTTCTGGGTGGTCGGCGCACTGACCAGTCTGACCTTTACCCTTTTGATCTATGCACTGGTCTACTCCTTTGGCGATGTAGGTAAAGCCATTGCCGTTGTTATCTTAGTGCTGCAGATTGCCGGAAGTAGCGGAACTTATCCGATCGAACTTTTGCCGGAATTTTTCCAGAAGGTATATATCTTCTTCCCATTCCCATACGCGATCAACGCTATGCGTGAATGTATCTGTGGATTATACGAGGCGGATATTGTAGTTTATCTGCTCAAGTTACTGACCTTCTTAGGTGTAGGTCTTGTCATCGGACTTTTGATCCGTATCCCATTCGAGGGGCTCAACCATTACATGGAAAAGCGTCTGGAAGATACGGAAATGATGTAAGGAGGGTAGGACTGTGGCAGAAAAACGAGAATACAAAGAGATGTATGAAAAGTTCATCAATTATGAACAGGATCTTCATCTGGAAAATCAAAAGAGAATCCGTATTGGTCTCAAAGTCAACATCATATTACCACTCTTCTTTCTGATCATGAGTTTTGCCATTTCAGAAGGGAAATTAGTCTTTTTGGTCCTTTGGATCCTTTCCCTCTTTGGCATAGCCTTCTATCTGATCTATGTGGAGTACAGTGATTACAAGATGATGGAGCAGATGAAAGAGTTTGGCGTGGATGTTGATAAACTGCATGACGACACCAGTCTGATCGGTGAAGGTGTGCAGCAGGCAGAGAGCAACATTTCCGAAAAATTAGATTATGTTGATGACCGCATTGACGAAGGCAAGCAAAAGATAGAGGCTGAAAAACAGAGAATCGGTGCCGAGATCGAGGAGCGTAAGGAGCAGTTCAAAGAGGCAGTGATCCAGAAGATCAGCCCGGACAATAAAAATACAGATGAAAAGGAGGACGAATAAGATGAGAAACATTATTCGGATTTTTACCTCCGATGCAAAGAGACTGGCAACAAATGTTGTTGCAGTTGTTATGATCATTGGTCTGACGGTTATTCCGAGTTTATATGCCTGGTTTAACATCATGTCCAACTGGGATCCATACGGAGAGGCATCTACAGCCAATTTGAACGTTGTAGTTGCAAGTTGCGACCAAGGGACAGAGATTGAGGGCGTAGAGTTAAATATCGGTAATATGGTTGTCAGCAACCTCAAAGAGAATAAGACCATCGGCTGGGTTTTTGTAGATAGCGAGGAAGAAGCGGTAGATGGCGTACAGAGCGGTGATTATTATGCGGCTTTAGTCATTGACGAGTCATTTTCGGAAGATCTGATCAGTTTCCTTGGCGGAGACATCGAGAATCCAAAGATCACTTATTATGAAAATGAGAAAAAGAACGCGATCGCGCCAAAGATTACCGGTAAGGTAAAGACGACTGTTCAGGAGGAGATCAACAGTGCTTTTGTATCGACCATGGCACAGGCACTCTTAAGCATGAGCGAGTATGTCGTGACAGATAATAGCGGCAATGGCGGCAACTTTACCAATGCCGTCCGGGATAAATTGGATGATATGGATGCCGATCTGAATACCTATATCACGATCGTAGATTCCTATATTGCCATCATTGACTCCGCAAACAGTCTGATGGATGCGACTAATGCTGTGACAGACCAGTTGGATTCCATTATGGAGACCGGACGGAGCATGGCAAACAGTGCAGATGCAGCAGCGGATGCGGCAGACGGCAGCATTGATACCGTTTCGGATATGGTGACGGTCAACCTAGATGATGTCTTAAAGCAGATCGATAACATGGCAGATGCTGTGGATGATGTTTTTGACAAGGTAGATAACACAAGCAATGGTATGTTAGACCAGATTGACTCCATCAAACTTGCTGTCGAAGCTTTGCAGACGAGTTTCAACAGTGCAATGGAAAATGTAAATATGAATTCAACCATTACACAGCAAAAAGATGCAGTCAATGCAGATTTTGACAAGATTGAGGCAGATCTGGATAATTTAAAAGCAGCATCTGACAAGACTTCTGCAGATTCCAATGCAATCTCACAGTCCCTGCATGCAGATTTTGATACCTGCAAAAAGAGCGTTGAAGCCTTAAGAACGACCTATAAAGATACGGTAGACCCACAGTTGAACTCTACCATGAATTCCATCCAGTCATCGATCAGCGAGATCCAGAAGATCCTGAACTACTCCAGCGATAGCATCAAGGATGTTTCATCTGCTTTGGACTCTTACCCGGATATGATGTCTTTTGGCAAGGATAAACTGGTAGCAACCAGGGATGACGCCATCGAGATGGAAGGCAAACTGCAGGATCTGATCGCCGATATGGATGATATTGAGTCAAACGACCAGTACAACATTTTGATGTCACTGATCGAGTCTGACCCGGATCTGATCGCAGACTTTATTTCCAGTCCGGTTAATCTGGATCAGGAGCCGATTTATGCGATGGCAAATAACGGATCTGCAACCGCACCATTCTATGTGATCTTATCTATCTGGTTTGGTGCCCTGATCCTGATCGCCATTATGCATACCGGACTTAAGACCAATCCGGGATGCAGGAACTTGCGGAATTGGCAGAAATTCTTCGGAAGATATATAGTGTTCTACCTGATGGGACAGTTGCAGACGATCATTACTGTTTTGGGATGTATCCTCTATGTAGGTATCCAGTGTGACCATCCGCTTATGTTCTGGTTTGCGGCATCCTTTACCAGTTTTACCTTTACCATCTTTATGTACTCTCTGGCATATGCCTTTGGCAATGTCGGCGAGGCAGCAGCAGTCGTGCTTATGGTTATCCAGGTTGCTGGAAGTGGTGGTACCTTCCCGGTAGAAGTATTGCCAAAGGTATTCCAGTATCTTTATAAATATATGCCATTCGCACATGGTATGAACGCTTTGCGTGAGGCAATCGCAGGTACGCATGGCAATGACTACTGGATGTATCTGACAGAAATGACAGCCTATATCGGAGTCGCTCTGCTCTTTGGACTGGTTATCAGTATTCCTTGCAAGAAATTGAATGAAAAGATCGAGGAAAGCAAAGAACGAACAGACCTCTTGGTATAATGACAATTGAAGACGGTTTTGGAAGGCGGTGTCTTGTGGCATCGTCTTCTTTTTACGTAATAAAACGTTCATCGAAAATTCAAATTGCATAAAACGCTTTACAAATAGCAGTTGCCATGCTAAATTGATAATAGTTACTGATTTATTTAAGATAAAGAAAGGTTGAAATTATGAAAACACTGAATTATAGCAGGCAGCGGGAAGCCATATATAATTATCTGCTTTCGACGAAGAAGCATCCCACTGCAGAGACCATATTTCAAGCAGTTCAGCAGGATTACCCAAAGATCAGCCTTGCGACGGTCTATCGAAATCTGACGGTCTTAGAGGAAACCGGACAGGTGCAGCGTATCCCTTGCAACGATGCCAAGGATCATTACGATGCCAACACAGCAGAGCATCCGCATTTTGTCTGTAACTACTGTCAGTCAGTCTTAGATCTGGAAATGGATAATCTGGAATTTCTGCATACCCTTGCAAATCAAGGGTTTGGCGGCACGATCGAACAGAGCCAGGTAGTTTTCTTTGGAAAATGCCCTGCCTGTTTGGATAAAGAAAAAAATAATAATAATTCCTAACTTTCTATTGACATTTCATTGGTGAGGTGTTATATTAAGATCACCGAAAGGGAACAGTAAGTAATTAAGAATCATCATAAGTAAAGAAAAGGAGAAAAGAATTATGGCAAAGTATGTATGTAGTGTATGTGGATATGTTTATGAAGGCGAGCAGCCACCAGAGGAGTGCCCGGTATGTCATGTTGGTGCTGACAAGTTTAAGGAAGTCAAAGAAGGCGAAGAACTGACACTTGCTGCTGAGCATGAATATGGCGTATATGCTAAGACGGTAAAGAATAACGACGCTATCAGCGAAGAGGACAAGAAGTACATCTTCGATCAGTTAAAGGCAAACTTCGAAGGAGAATGCTCAGAAGTTGGTATGTATCTTTGCATGGCTCGTATCGCTCATCGCGAGGGCTATCCGGAGATCGGACTTTACTGGGAAAAGGCAGCATACGAAGAAGCAGAGCATGCTGCAAAGTTCGCTGAGATGTTAGGCGAGGACCTTGAGCCAAACATGAAGGCTACAACCAAGGACAACCTGGCTTGGAGAGTAGATTGCGAATTTGGCGCTACCGCAGGAAAGGTTGATCTTGCAAAATGTGCAAAGAAGAACAATCTGGACGCTATCCACGATACCGTACATGAGATGGCTCGCGACGAGGCAAGACATGGTAAGGCATTAAAGGGTCTGCTTGACAGATATTTTGGCTAAGCCGGATTTATAGAAGTTAAAAAGATAGAGGAATGTGTATGAGATTTACACGTTCCTCTTTTTTATATTTTGTCGTCTTTTTTCGACAGGAATAACCACCTAAGAATAGGAATTTGGTGTATGCTGGCTTTTGAGAGTGAAAAGTGTTGGTCTTTCTGCAAAAGCAGGCGTATAATGAAGCGATAACATAGGTGAATTATACCTATAGGATAAATTGCGTTTAGACAGAGCAAAATACATAGAATACGGAGGACGGATAATGACCGTACAGGAATGTTATGAGATGATCGGAGCAGATTGGCAGGATGTGCTTCAGAGATTTGGAGGAAGTCAGGCGATCGTCAAGAAATTTGCCATCAAGTTTTTGGATGATCCGAGTTTTTCAGACATGAAAAAAGCAGTAGCGGAGAAAAATGTGGAAGATGCATTCCGGGCAGCACATACCTTAAAGGGTGTTTGCCTAAATTTGGGATTTTCGGATCTCTATCATACTTCTTATGACATTACAGAGATCTTTCGTGCCGGAACGTTTGAAGGTGCAGAAGAATTGATGGAGGCAATGGACGATCAGTATCAGACGATCCAGGATGCTGTGACCCGCTTAATGCAAGAGGACGCAGAATAATGGATTTTTGACCGTATGGGAAGAAAGAGCATGAAAAAGAGATTATTAAGCCTGGTGCTTTGTGTAGGGCTGGTCCTAGGGCTGGCAGGCTGTGGAAGCAGTCCGGCAGCGGCAGAGGACACCTTACCGCAGATCATCATAGGCAGTGACGATTATAAACCTTACAATTATGTGGATGAAGACGGAAATGCAGCAGGCATTGACGTGGAACTTGCCAAAGAAGCCTTTGGGCGCATGGGATATGAACCGGTCTTTCGCAATATTGTCTGGGAGAAAAAGGAGGAATATCTGGCGGATGGACAGATTGACTGTCTCTGGGGATCCTTTACCATGACTGAACGTGAGGATGAGTACACCTGGGCGGGCCCCTATCTAAAGAGCCGTCAGGTCGTGGTCGTACGTCAGGAAAGCGGCATCAAGACCTTGCAGGATCTTGCGGGCAAGCGCTTTGCCGTGCAGGTGTCCTCCAAGCCGGATGAGATCCTGCTCAACCATGAGGATCCCAGAATACCACAGGTGGATGCGGTTTATTGTTTTTCTACATTAGATGAAGTGTATGCCTGTCTACGCAAGGGCTATTGTGATGCCATTGCGGGACATGAGAGTGCATTGCGCCTTTTTATGGATTCTATGCCGGACGAGTTTTACATGCTGGATGAAAGTCTTTATGAGTCCGAACTTGGCGTTGCCTTTGAAAAGGGGACACACGAAGAACTGGCAGAGGAACTGACCCGGACCTTGCAGGAGATGCAAAAAGATGGAACCACAGGGGAGATACTGGAAAAATACGGCATGAGCGCAGACCGCGCTTGGAGTGACGCAGATGCAGAGTAGAGATATGAGAAAAAACAAAGAGATCAGTTTGGCATGCTTTCTCTTAATCTTAGGAATAGCCGTTGGTTTGATCAGTGGTATGATCATCATACAGAGTGATCGCGCCAGACTATATTATGTCATGGATGAAAGTTTTGACACGATCAAGTCCAGGATCGTGCGATGGAATAACTATGAGGTCGGAGACCGCACCAAGAGCGAGGTCCGTCTTTTGGACAAGGCAAAGGAGTTGAGCCGTTGCCTAAAGCGGGAGGAAGCCTCAGATGCTCTCTTAGAGCAGTATGCCTATGAGCAGCGTCTGGACGGTATTCTGGTAACGGATGCGGACAATGTGCCGACATACGGTTGGGGAGAGATTGATGAGTCTGTCTGGGATGAATTTTTGAATAACGATGTTTCGTATGATGCATCCCACTATCCGGAAAGTTCTTATGCGACCCGTATGGATATCGGGGGTAGCCAGTACGATTTTGCCATTGTTTCCCGGCAGGATCAGGCGGGCTGTGTGGCAGTTTTATCGGAAAAAAGAGAGATCTTTGCCAAGGACGAGATCAGCATACAAACGCTTTTAGATGATTTTATCTTTGAATTAAAGGGCACGGCTGTCATTGCATCCGGGGATGAGATCATCAGTACCAACGATGAAGAACTCAAAGGCAAATGCCTACAGGACTGGCTAAAGATGAGTGCAGAAGATTTTGGGGAATTGAACCAGACCAGTAATCTGATCCGCCTGACGATAAATGGCAGACATCTGTGTGGCGATGTGCGCCGGGTGGAAGGCTATGATATTTATATCTTTTTCCCGGAGGTCAAGGTCTATTCCACCTTTATCATGACGGAAAGTTTTGGGATCATCTTGTATGTACTTGCCTGTATTCTTTTCTTATTCCTGCGTTACAAACAGGAAGAAAAGAACCGGGAAAAAAGTGCAGAGCAGCTGCGTACCATCAGTTCTATCAGCCGGGTCTATAGTTTTGTTTTGCTCATAGATTTGGGGACGGACTCCTGGAAGGTCTTAAAATCCGCGGATAAGATGGAGAGTGCGCTCAGTCAGGGCAGTGACGTAAAATATATGCTGAAAAGATATGCAGAGCATGTTTTGACTGAAGCCTATCAGGAGGATTTTCTGCGCTTTTCGGATATGGCGGATATGGCGGCGCGTGTCGCAGGTAAGACCTATGTTTCCTGTGTCATGGAAGAAAAAAATGCCAAGTGGGAACAACTGTTTTTTGTGCCGCAAAAATATGATGAGGACGGAAAATTACAGGAAGTTATCTTTCTGTGCCGGGATGTGTCGACCGAGAAGAAAAAGGAGATCCACTATCAGAACAGTCTGCGCCGTTCTGTGGAACATGCAGAGCGTGCAAGCGTGGCAAAGACAGACTTCCTTCGACGGATGAGCCACGATATCCGGACACCAATCAATGGCATTAAGGGTATGATCGAGATCAGCCGATATTATGCAGGTGACGAGGAAAAGCAGGAGGAATGTCGTCAGAAGATCGTCAGCGCCTCCAGTTTCCTTTTGGATCTGGTCAATAATGTGCTGGATATGAATAAGTTGGAGTCCGGCCAGGTGCGTCTGGAGCAAAAGCCGTTTGACCTCTTGGAATTATTCCGGGAAACGGTATCACTGGTTGAGGTACAGGCGGTAGAGTGCCAGGTCGATTTTCAGGTGGACGTTTGCAAGGGGGTACACTGGAATGTTTTAGGCAGTCCACTGCACCTGCGCCAGATCTTGCAGAATATCATGAGCAATGCCATCAAGTACAACCGTGAGGGAGGGACTGTGCATGTCAGCGTAGAGGAAACCGGATCGACCAGAAAGATGGCGATCTTTGTCTTTACCTGTCAGGACACCGGACTTGGCATGTCGGAAGAATTTCAAAAGCGTGCCTTTGAGCCGTTTGCCCAGGAAAATGCATCTGCCAGAACTTCCTATGCCGGAACCGGTCTGGGACTGCCGATCGCCAAGGAGTTGACGGAAAAGATGGGTGGCAGCATCCACTTTACCAGCCAGCAGGGGCAGGGAACGACCTTTACCATAGAATTGCGTTTCAAACTTGCCGACCATGTGGAGGATAAGGAGGACAGCGAGGACCAGGACATCCGTCTGGATGGCATCCATGTTCTTTTGGTAGAAGATAATGATCTCAACATGGAGATTGCGCAGTTTATCCTTGAAAATGCGGGCGCGGCTGTGACCAAGGCATGGAACGGACAGGAGGCAGTAGACTGTTTCCTGCAATCCGAGGGCGGCACCTATGACATCATCCTGATGGATATTATGATGCCGGTCATGGACGGACTGGATGCGGCGCGCTGTATCCGTTCCCTGGATCGGTCGGATGCAAAGAGTGTGCCGATCTTTGCCATAACAGCCAATGCTTTTAGTGATGACAAGGAGCGCAGTTACAAGGCTGGCATGAACGAACACATATCCAAGCCTATCATTAAAAAAGATTTACTACGGATTATGAAAAAATACATACCAAAGTAGGACAGAAGTCTATTATATTGGTATATAGGTAGTTTCGCGGAAAGGCGGATAAATAATTATGACAAAACGATCTCAGCCCAGATCGTATCTTTAGCGGATGTCTATGTGGCACTGACTGGGATATCCGCAGAGAAGCCGTGAGCATGCACAGAGAATCCGAAAAGAAATAAATAAAAGAAAAAAGAACGCCAAAGCCGACGCAGAGCCAGTTTTGGCGTTTTCTTAATTCAAAATTTATTTTTTAATGATGGGCTTATTCGATCAGACCGCTGTTTTTCAGCAGGATCTCCACATCGGTTCCCTTGACCTTCTTGAGCAGGACTTTCAGGGCTTCTTTTTCTGCAAAGGAAAGTTTTACATCTGTGATCGGTTTCTTGTCGATTGCATAGTAGCATGCACGCAGGAGTTCGCGCACGTCATATTTACTTCCCCATACTTCAGGAACACCGCGGTCAATATCAAGTAGTGTGTAAACAGATTCCATACCGGTACGCATAGAGTATTCAATGGTAAAGATGGTATCTCTCGGTGTCTCGGTAAACTGACCTAAGAAAGCAAAGTTGACAGAGCCTTCCGGTACGACCTTTGGACGATCCTCATTCTTTCTTGGCTGGAAGAAAGCATTGATAAACGGCATAAAGCATGTGGTTGTGTTGCAGGCATTTTCTGCCAGATCCGGGATCTCCTTTGGATCCACGCCGATATGATAGAGCCATTCTTCGCAGACCTCCTTACCGGTACAGTCACGCATGGCTTTCTTTACAAAGTTTCCTTCCTTGTTGGTATTGAGAGCATAGAGCCAGACAAGGACCATATTCTTATCCTGAGCCTTGAACTGTGGCTGACGGTTGATGGTCCAGGACAGATACCAGTTTTCGGTACTATCCTTTACTGTGACGATACCACCGGTCGTTACCTTGCCGTCTCTCGGATCACGCTTGCAGATATCCTTGATCTTGCTGATGATCTTTTCATCGGAAGTGGCAACGGTCGCGCTCATCCAGTTGGTTGCTTCGTAGTCATCACAGAAGTTATCCGGGTTACCGAATTCACCGTGCTTTGCCTGTCTTGCAATATTTTTCCACAGATCCCATGACTCGCCGGCACCATTTTTTACCTTAGAAAGATCCGGTACATGGGTCTGGTCGCCGTAGCAGGAAGTATCGGTGCAGCAGCCGTTTGTGATGAATACAAGATCATCCTCTACCAGATCCAATGTCTGCTCCTCGCCGTCCTTGATATATACGATCTGGCGTGCGATCTTCTTGTCGCCGACCGTTTCAATGACAACATTCTTTACATCCATGCCGTACTCGATCTGTACTCCATGTGCCGTCAGATAGTTGACAAGCGGCATGATGAGGCTTTCGTACTGATTGTACTTGGTAAAACGAAGGGCACTAAAGTCCGGGAGCCCATCAATATGGTGCACATAACGGCAAAGGTAACGCTTCATCTCCAGGGCACTTGACCAGCGCTGGAAAGCAAACATAGTCTGCCAATAGAGCCAGAAGTTGGTATCCCAGAATGAATCCGGCAGCACTTCGGAGATCTTCTTGTCTTCCAATTCTTTTTCCGGTGTGATAAAGAGTTTGGAAAGTGCCTGTGCGCTTGCCTTATCCAGCCCGAATTTCTTGTCTGTGTGAGCGTCCTGACCGCGATTTACGGTAGCACGGCAGAGAGAATAGTTCGGGTCATGCTTGTTGAGCCAGTAATATTCGTCCAGAACAGAGATTTCCGGGTTTTCCATGGAAGGCACATCACGGAACATATCCCACATGACTTCAAAGTGGTTATCCATTTCACGTCCGCCTCTCATAAAGAAGCCCTTGGTAATATCTTTTCTTCCATCGCATGAACCGCCGGCGAGGGTCAGTTTTTCCAAAAGGTGGATATGCTCGCCCTTCATTTGACCATCACGCACCAGATAAAAGGCTGCGGTCAGACCGGCAAGTCCGGTTCCGATGATGTATGCGGATTTTTTGTCGACACCCTCCGGTTTCTCCGGATGTGCGAATGATTCATAAGTTCCTGCTGAGTAATACATAATGATTACCTCCTTCATTTCTTTGTACCTGTAGTATAGGTTTGTCAAAGAAAAAGGAAAATAAACAAAAAAGACCCCATGATAATTTTTTTATCATGGGGGTATGATTGTAAATAATTTTATCAAATCCGGTCTTTTGATAAAATCAGTGGTCACATAGACGATGTAGGGCTGCCGACAGGTTTCCCTGGATGACAATAGCAAGACGCTCGACCAGTTTTTCCGGGTCTTCTTTCATGTCATCGGCGACCCAGTCCAACATGAGCCCGACCAGGACATAGGAGTAGATCTGTGCAATAAAATCCTTGTCTGTCTGCTTGACAAAGAGTCCATTGGACTGCTCCTCGATCACATCGACTAAGAGTTTATCGGTCAGGGGCATGAGGTATTTTTCTACACGTTCCCGGCTGACGCAGTGGTAGACATTCATGATGAATGGCTTATTTGCCTGCACAGCGTAAAAGATCTGTAACAGCCCCTGCTCCCAGGTATCATAGGTCTTTTTGTTGTTCAAGGCTTTCTCGGCATCTTCCAGACAGGACCATTCCACCAGATCATAGATATCCTTGAAATGATAGTAAAAGGTCATGCGGTTGATACCGCAATCTGCCGTAATATCGTTGATCGTTATTTTATCCAGCGGCTTTTGTAAAAGAAGATTTTTCAGTGATGTCTCTAGGGCACGCTTGGTTACTTGTGACATGAGGTCTCCTTTCTGCACTTACATTTTCGGAACGATATAACCATAGAGATAATGATCGCGCCAGCGATTTTGCAAAAATACCTTATCTACCAGCAGACCTTCCTTGTGGAAGCCCAGTTTTTTCAAAAGGCAGATGGAGGGGGTGTTGTCCGGCAGTACAAGTGCTTCGTAGCGGCGGATGCCGATGTCTCCCGAAACAATACGGATGCCTGCCTTGATCGCTTCGTAGCAGTAGCCTTTTCGCCAGAAATGCTGATCCATCTTGTAGCCTAACTGGGCAGAAGAATAGATATTCGGCGAAATGTTGTGGAAACTGACCGTGCCGATGATACGGTCGGGATTATCTTTTTCAAAGATCCAGAAACGTAGCATATGTAACTTCAGGATCTCCTGATACTCGTAGGTCAAAAGGTTTTTCTGGTGTTCCAGACTGTAAAAGTCATTTCCGACCAGGGGTTCAAACTGCTCAAAGATCGCAGCGTTGTCTTTGTAAAATTGTAATACCTTTTCGGCATCATCTGCGGAAAGGATACGCAGAATCAGGCGGTCGGTCGTCTGTTCAAGATTCACTCACTTAACCTCGGATTTCTACCTTATTCAGAAAGGCGGATAATATTTGGACAAATTCCTGCATGGTCTTATCGTCCGGTGCGTGAAATCCCGGGTGCAGGACATCCGGCGATTCCTTGTATGGCTGGAGATAGTAGGCTTTGGCGCCGGATAACCACATACCGATAGCGGTCATATCTTTTGCCTCATGGAGTTCCTGGCAAACAGTCGTGCGGAACTCGTAATCGACTTTTTTGGAAGCTTTTAAGATCTCCACCGATTCGGCGATCGCATCCAGATCAAACTCATCTGCGTGGACGATATCTGCATATTTTGTCCGGCATTGCTTGATATCCATGGCAACATAGTCCACAAAGCGGTCTTTGACCAGAGAGCGGAGCATGGCAGGGTTGGTTCCGTTGGTGTCCAGTTTTACCTTGTAGCCCAGGAGTTTGATCTGGCGGATAAAGTCCGGAAGATCCCGGTTCAAGGTCGGTTCTCCACCACTGATGACAACGCCGTCCAGGACATTTCTTCTTTTGCGCAGATGATCAAAAATATCATCTTTTGTGTATGGTTTGATGTCGTTCAGCCCGACGATCAGATCACCATTGTGGCAGTAAGGACAGCGGAAGTTACAGCCTCCGGTAAAGAGGGTTGTAGCAACACGCCCCGGATAATCAACCAAGGTTGTTTTCTGCATTCCATATATTTTTACAGTCATAGTGTTACTCCATTTCTTATCGTGTTATAATGAAACCAATCAAAAAACATTATAACAGTTTGGTGGAGGTTTTACCATATGGCACTGAAAGAGAAAATCGAAAAGAACAGACAGGAAAAACATGACGAGAAGTACATGAAGATGGCACTCAAGGAGGCAAAAAAGGCATACGATCTCAACGAAGTACCGATCGGCTGCGTGATCGTGCGCGATGATAAAGTCATCGGCAAGGGCTACAACAAGCGCAACACGGACAAGAATGTACTTTCCCATGCGGAATTGATCGCAATGAAGCAGGCATGTAAAAAGACAGGTGACTGGCGACTGGAGGACTGTACCATGTATGTGACCCTTGAGCCATGCCAGATGTGTGCAGGTGCTATGGTGCAGGCGAGATTGAAAAAAGCGGTTATCGGCAGCATGAATGCCAAGGCGGGCTGCGCCGGATCCGTCCTTAACATTTTACAGATGGATGCTTTCAATCATCAGGTCGAGGTTGAGCGCGGTGTCCTCGAAGATGAGTGTTCAGCCCTCTTAAGCGGATTTTTCGCAGATCTGCGTGAGCAGAAGAAGCAGTTTTAGGGAGGAAAATCCGCAAGATCATATGAAGGTTGATAGAATGATGGGTTTTGATTGACAAATGTGTCATAATCCCATACAATGCAAATGGCGGCCTCCACAAGTGGCGTTGATACTTGGGTCTTGCGCGACGGATGCCTACGAATCGTGTCAGGTCAGGAATGGAGCAGCACTAAGAAGGAGTTTCCGGGTGCCGCAAGGGTGCCTGGGTTGAGCAGGCTGTGGAGGTAACGCTATGAAAGACAATTTCAGGGAGATCAAGGTATCTCCCTTTTTTACATTATGAATTAAAGTCATCTGCGCGCAAAGGGCAGCCTGAGCGTAAAGATACGGGATTTTATAGGTGTTTGATAGGGAAAGTCTCTGTATCTTTGGATGCAGGGACTTTTTCATATTATAGGTAAAAGCACACTCTTCATAAAAGAAAGGAGCATACTGATGGATACCAGAGTAGCAATTCTTGCGATCGTGGTGGAGGAGCGTGACAAGGCAGAAGAACTCAACCACGTCCTGCATGCATATGGCAAATATATCATCGGGCGCATGGGGATCCCTTATGAAAAACGCGGGATCTCACTGATCAGCGTCGCCGTAGATGCACCCCAGGATGTGATCAGTGCCATGTCAGGAAAGATCGGCAATATTGAGGGGGTAACGGCAAAAGCCGTCTATTCCAAATTGCAGTAAGTGACGCTTGGATAATAGCGAAAGAAAAGAGAAAAAGGAGAGAAATGCCTATGGCACTGGCAATGCAGGATGTCAAAGCATTGATTGATAAATTAGATGAAGAAAATGCACTAAGTCTGGATGAATGGGAAGAACTTATCCGCGGACGATGCGATCAAGTGGCAGAATATGCAGCGGAAATTGCCCGTCAGAGGTCCAAAGAGATCTTTGGCAACAGGATCTATACGCGAGGATTGATCGAGATTTCCAATTACTGCAAGAATAATTGCTATTATTGTGGCATCCGCAGGGATAACCGGCAGGTTGAACGTTACCGCCTGAGCCGGGAGGATATCTTATCCTGCGCAGATATTGGGGAAGAACTGGGTTTTCGCACCTTTGTCCTGCAGGGGGGAGAAGATGCTTACTATACGGATCAGGTCATGTGTGATCTGATCCGGGAGATCAAGGAGCGTCACCCGGATTGCGCCATTACCCTGTCTCTTGGCGAAAGAAGTGAAGAAAGTTACCGCTTAATGAGAGAAGCAGGGGCAGATAGATACCTTTTAAGGCATGAGACAGCGGATAAAGACCATTACAAGAGCCTGCACCCGCAGGAAATGGACTTTGACCACCGTATCCAATGCCTTTATACCTTAAAAGACTTAGGTTATCAGGTGGGTTGCGGTTTTATGGTCGGTTCCCGGGGACAGACGCCACATACGCTGGCGAAGGATATGGTCTTTATCCAGAACTTACAGCCGGCAATGGTGGGGATCGGACCTTTTGTGCCACATCACGAGACGCCGTTGGGGAATCAGCCACAGGGAACGGTAGCTGAGACTTTGTATCTGATCTCGTTGCTTCGTATTTTACAGCCAAAGTTGCTGCTTCCAGCGACAACGGCATTGGGAACGATAGATCCGCGAGGCAGGGAAAAAGGTATCCTAGCAGGTGCTAATGTGGTTATGCCGAACCTGTCACCGACAGGCGTGCGTAAGCAATATGAACTATACGATAATAAGATCTGCACTGGAGATGAGGCGGCAGAGTGTCGTCACTGTCTGGGAAATCGTATGCAGTCTATAGGTTATGAACTGGTCGTAGACCGTGGCGATGCACCTGTTTAATAGGTGTTGAAATTATAAGAAAATTTAATTTTACAAACAACCGTCGATTTTACAAGGGATAAATGAGACGGACTATAACATAAGACACATAGAAAAAGGGAGGAAAAAAGAATGTATGATGTAATGTCATCAAAGGCAGAGGAGTTCATCAGCGATAAGGAGATCCGCGAGTGTCTCGATTACGCTGAGAAGAACAAGAACAATCGGGAACTGATCGACCAGATCCTGAACAAGGCAAGAAAGATGAAAGGGATCAGCCACAAGGAAGCCATCGTGCTTTTAGACTGCGAACTGGAAGACAAGAATGAGGAGATCTATCAGTTGGCAAAAGAGATCAAGCAGGAGTTCTACGGCAACCGTATCGTTATGTTTGCTCCGCTTTATCTGTCCAATTATTGTATCAACGGCTGCGAGTATTGCCCATATCACGCAAAGAACAAGCATATTCACAGAAAAAAACTGACGCAGGAGGAGATCCGCGCTGAGGTTATTGCTCTACAGGATATGGGACATAAGCGTCTGGCACTCGAAGCAGGCGAAGATCCAAAGAACAATCCGATCGAGTATATTTTGGAAAGTATCAAGACAATCTACAGTATTCACCATAAAAATGGAGATATTCGCCGCGTCAACGTCAATATCGCGGCAACAACTGTCGAAGAATACCGTATGTTAAAGGAAGCTGGTATTGGTACTTATATCCTTTTCCAGGAGACCTACAATAAGGAATCTTACGAAAAACTGCATCCGACCGGACCAAAGAGTAATTATGCTTACCACACCGAGGCAATGGATCGTGCAATGGATGGCGGTATTGATGATGTAGGGCTTGGTGTTCTCTTTGGACTCAACAATTACCGTTACGACTTTACCGGAATTATTATGCACGCAGAGCACTTAGAGGCAGCCAAGGGCTGTGGACCGCATACCATCAGCGTACCGCGTGTGCGTCGTGCAGATGATATTGACCCGGATGTTTTTGACAATGGTATTTCGGACGAGACCTTTGCAAAGATCGTTGCCTGCATCCGTATCGCTGTGCCATACACCGGCATGATCGTATCTACCAGAGAGACCAAGGAGAGCAGAGAGCGCGTACTGGAACTTGGTATTTCCCAGATCAGCGGCGGCTCCAGAACCAGTGTCGGTGGCTATGTTGAGCCGGAAGCAGAGGAGGACAACTCAGCACAGTTTGATGTCAGTGACAATCGTACCTTGGATGAAGTTGTCAAGTGGCTGATGGATATGGGATATGTGCCAAGTTTCTGTACGGCATGTTATCGTGAAGGCAGAACCGGTGACCGTTTCATGTCTCTTTTAAAGAGCAAGCAGATCGTCAACTGCTGCCATCCAAATGCACTTATGACCCTGAAAGAATATCTGGAAGATTACGCAAGCCCGGAGACTAAGGAAGTGGGAGAGGCTCTGATCAAAAAAGAACTGGAAGTCATCACCAATCCAAAGGTAAAGGAAAAGGCGACCGAGTATATCGAAAAGATCCACGAGGGCAACCGCGACTTCCGTTTCTAAATGTGACGAAAGTCTGATATGACAGCAGAAAACGTTTGGGAAGAGAAGGGAATAATCTATGAGTATGAATGAGACACCAAGCGGAGAGCGCCTGCACATTGGCATTTTTGGCAGGCGCAATGCGGGAAAATCCAGCCTGATCAACGCGATCACGGGACAGGATCTCGCTATCGTATCGGAAGTCAAGGGTACGACGACAGATCCGGTCAAAAAAGCAATGGAACTCTTGCCTCTCGGACCGGTCGTTCTGATCGATACGCCGGGACTGGATGACGAAGGCGGACTGGGGCAAAAGCGCATGGAAAAAGGTATGCAGATGCTCCGCCAGACCGATGTTCTTCTGCTTGTGATCGCAGCAGATACTATGGTAGGAGATCTGGAACAAGATCTTTTGGCAGAGGCAAAAAAACGTGGTCTGCCTTATCTGATTGTCTTAAATAAGACAGACCTTCTGGCAGATCCGGCGCAGATCGATGAAAAGGCAGGAGAGATCTCACAGGCACTGGCGGTCGATCCTGCTAAAGTCTGTCCGGTCAGTACAGATCCGGCACAGGGGATCGGGGAATTAAAGGAGCGATTGGCAAAATTACAGCCCAAAGAGGCAGAAAGACCTTTGATCCGTGATCTCTTAGAGGAAGGAGATCTGGTCGTTTTAGTCGTGCCGATTGATTCCGCTGCGCCAAAAGGGCGCTTGATCCTGCCGCAGCAGCAGGTCATCCGCGACAGTCTGGAGGCAGGTGCCATTCCGGTGGTGGTCAGGGATACCGAGTTGTCGCAGGCGCTGGCAGCCCTTGGCAAAAAGCCCCGCCTTGTTGTGACCGACAGTCAGGCATTTGGGACAGTGGCAAAGATTGTGCCGAAAGACATTCCTTTGACCTCATTTTCTATACTGATGGCGCGTTACAAAGGAGATCTGACAGTGCAGATCGCCGGTGCGCAGGCGATTGAGGATCTGAAAGATGGCGATACGGTTCTGATTTCCGAGGGTTGTACCCACCACAGACAGTGCGATGATATCGGTACGGTCAAGATGCCGCGCTGGATCAGGGAATACACTGGTAAAGACCTGCATTTTGCCTTTACCAGTGGAACAGAATTTCCCAAGGATCTTTCGCCTTATGCACTGGTCGTGCATTGTGGCGGCTGTACCCTGCCTTTACAGGAAATGCGCTATCGTATCTCCTATGGGGACAGCCAGAAGGTTGCGATCACCAACTACGGAGTCATGATCGCCTACATTCACGGTATCCTGCCGCGCGTGACGGAGACTTTTGTCGATAAAAAGAGATAAATAGGACTTGACAGACGGATTGTTTTTTTGCTACGATCTGCTTAGATAAAAGGGAGTAGCTGACACAGCAGACCTGTGTCTATATATCGTCAGTACGATTGCGAGCAATCCGGTATGTAGCCTAGTAGCGAGACTTTTGTTGTATTATTTTTTGATGCAACAAAGGGACTCGCTTTTTTTATCCCCAAGTTGCAGGAAGGGAGAAAGATATGAACTTTGTACTACAGATTGTCTTTTTAGCGCTGGGATTTTTCCTTTTGGTCAAGGGGGCGGACTGGTTCGTGGACGGAGCCTCCGGGCTGGCAAGAAAATTGGGCATACCGCAACTGGTCATTGGTCTTACGATCGTTGCCATGGGAACCAGCCTGCCGGAAGCGGCTGTCAGCATTTCGGCGGCACTACGGGGAAATGCGGAGATCACGATTGGCAATATCGTGGGAAGCAATATTTTAAACATCCTCATCATCCTCGGCGTGACGGCGCTGATTGCAACGCTTAAGGTGGCGGATTCCACTGTCCGCTATGAGATCCCCTTTATGATCGTCGCTACCTTTGTTCTCTTGTGGCTGGGCTATACCGGAGGTCAGGTAACGTGGCTGGAAGGCGTTATCCTCTGGGTCTTATTCCTCCTCTATCTGCGCTATCTCTACATGATGGCAAAAAAGGGCAAGGAAGAAGAAAGGGAAGCGGAGCAGCTTTCCACGGCAAAGATCATAGGTCTGATCTTGGCGGGTGTCGTCATGATTGTGGCAGGAAGTAATTTCGCGGTCGAGGGAGCGAGTAATCTTGCAAAGGCGCTTGGCATCAGTCAGCGTTTCATCGGGCTGACCATTGTGGCGTTTGGCACCAGCCTGCCGGAACTGGTGACGAGTGTGTCCGCGGCACGAAAACATAATGCGGATATCGCCATTGGAAATATCGTGGGGAGCAACATTTTTAACATCCTCTTTATCGTAGGTACCACAGCCCTGATCACGCCGGTTACCTTTGCTTCCGGCTTTGTTGTGGATACCCTGATCGCCGCGGCGGTCGGCATTTTGTTATTTGTATGTGTGGCACGGACAAAAGAATTGCGAAAGAAAGCCGGCATCGTCATGCTGCTTGCTTACATTTTGTATTTTTTATATCTTCTTTAGAAATGATGTCCTTTTATTAACAAAATTTAAGATTTCCCTGACCGTCAAGCGTTGTCAGACTCTGGCTTGTATGCTATATTTTAAAGAGTATTTTCATATTTATATGTAAAATGCCAAAAGACGAACGGATGAGGTGTGAAATATGAGTGCAGCAGATCGCACAGAGAAAGTGCTACGGGATATTCATGTACTTTTTTCCAAGGCAGAGCCATACAACGGCAGTAAACGCGACGTGATCGTGAACAAGAACGAGATGATGGATCTGCTCAAGGAATTAAATGCCTGCATGTATGACATGATCGACGAACATGAATTGTCCCAGACCAAAAAGGATAAGGCAAACCGTGAGATGCAAAAGCAGGGAGACGACATTATTTTTGCGGCTTCCCGCAAGGCGGAGGATATCTATGCGGCATCGATCATGTATACGGACAATGCCTTGAACGACATTCAGCAGATCATTGAGGATGCGGGAGATGCGATCGCCAAGATCTACGAAGACGCCAAGGATAAGATGGCAAGCGAAAAGCAGACCATCAAGTCCAACCAATCAGAACTCAAGTCGCAGTTGGGAGATCTGATCGACACGCAAAAGTATTTACATCTGATCGAGGAGGAAAATCACCGTTTGCGCTTAGAGCGGGAAAAGGGAGAAAAAGGCGATTTCGCGCCAAAGGATACCCCGTCCTATGCCAATGTGCAGCCGGAGATCCGCATCAACAAGGATTATTTCATACAAAATGGCATCCCGTTGGAGGATGAGGAAGAGACCACGGGGGTTCCGACCCAGGGCGAGTTGACCGAGAAAGAGGCAGCCGCACTTTCCGAGGATCTGGACAAAGAATATTTTGCATGGAAGGAATCCGACCAGGAAGAAGAGAAAAAGCCGGAGGAGGGAAAAGGTATTTTCTCTCTCTTCGGCAGAAAATAAAAATTGAGGAGGAAACACATGAAGTTATATGAACAGGGAGTATATCTGCTCCATGGAACAGAGTTGGTCGCAGATGGTCCACAGGCACAGGATGAGATCAGACAAAAGACGGGACAAGAAGTCACAAAGGAAGAAGCAGCCAAGCAGACGATGGCATATGGTATCTTAGAGAGCCATAACACATCCGGCAATATGCAGAATTTGCAGATCAAGTTTGACAAACTGACTTCCCATGACATCACTTACGTTGGTATCATCCAGACAGCAAGAGCATCCGGGCTTGAGAAATTCCCGATCCCTTATGTGCTGACCAACTGCCACAACAGCCTTTGCGCCGTAGGCGGCACCATCAACGAGGATGACCACATGTTTGGACTGACATGTGCCAAAAAGTACGGCGGCATTTATGTACCTCCTCATCAGGCTGTTATCCATCAGTTTGCAAGAGAAATGCTTGCAGGCGGCGGTAAGATGATCTTGGGATCCGATTCCCACACGAGATATGGTGCTCTTGGAACCATGGCTATGGGCGAGGGTGGACCGGAATTGGTAAAACAACTTCTGAACAAGACTTATGATATTGCCATGCCGGGCGTTGTCGGTGTCTATCTGACCGGTAGTCCTATGAAGGGCGTGGGACCACAGGATATCGCGCTTGCCATTATTGGTGAGGTTTTTGACAAGGGTTATGTCAAGAATAAGGTCATGGAGTTTGTCGGACCGGGTGTTGCCAACCTCAGCGTAGATTATCGTATCGGCGTGGATGTTATGACAACAGAGACGACCTGTCTTTCTTCTATCTGGAGAACAGACGACAAGGTGCGTGAGTTCTATGAGATCCACGGCAGAACCGAGGACTTTGCAGAGTTAAATCCGGGTCAGGTTGCATACTATGACGGTATGATCGAGATCGATCTTAGCCAGATCAAGCCAATGATCGCTATGCCGTTCCACCCGAGCAACACCTATACGATCGAAGAACTCAATGCAAATCTCATGGATATTCTGGATGATTGCGAAAAGAGAGCCAAGATCAGCCTGGACGGACAGGTAGACTTCACCTTAAAGGATAAGGTCAGAAACGGCAGATTATATGTAGATCAGGGTATCATTGCAGGTTGTGCCGGCGGTGGTTTTGAGAATATTACGGATGCAGCAGACATCCTGCGCGGTGCATCCATCGGACCGGATGAGTTTACACTCAGCGTTTATCCGGCGTCCACACCGATCTATATGGAACTTGTGAAAAATGGCTGTGTTGCAGATCTGATGGAGACAGGTGCAATCGTCAAGACAGCATTCTGTGGACCATGTTTCGGTGCCGGAGACACCCCAAGCAACAACGGCTTCTCCATCCGCCACTCTACAAGAAACTTCCCGAACAGAGAAGGATCCAAGTTACAGAATGGACAGATCTCATCCGTAGCACTTATGGATGCCCGTTCCATCGCTGCAACTGCGGCAAATAAGGGTTATCTGACAGCGGCAACCGATATGGATGTCAACTACACCAAGCCAAAATACTATTTCGATAAAAATATTTATGCCAACCGCGTCTTTGACAGCAAGGGCGTTGCAGATCCGAATGAGGAGATCAAGTTTGGACCGAATATCAAGGATTGGCCGGCAATGAGCCCATTACCGGAAAATCTTTTCCTCAAGGTCGTATCTGAGATCCACGATCCGGTAACAACGACAGATGAGTTGATTCCGTCAGGAGAGACATCTTCTTACCGCTCTAATCCTCTTGGATTGGCAGAATTTACACTTTCCCGTAAGGATCCGGAATATGTAGGTCGTGCCAAGGAGATCCAGAAAGCACAGAAGGCACTGGAAGCCGGAGAATGTGCCGGACAGGCAGTACCGGAACTGCGTGAGATCGTGCACACCGTGAAAAAGACCTTCCCGGATGTAAACCATGACAACTTTGGTGTAGGATCTACCATTTTTGCCGTAAAACCGGGCGATGGTTCTGCAAGAGAGCAGGCGGCTTCCTGTCAGAAGGTATTGGGTGGCTGGGCAAATATTGCCAACGAATATGCGACCAAGAGATATCGTTCCAACCTGATCAACTGGGGCATGCTCCCATTTTTGATCCCGGCAGGTGATCTTCCATTTAAGAACGGAGATTATCTCTTTGTTCCGGCGATCCGTCAGGCGATCATCGATAAGACAGAAGAAATTCAGGCATATGTGGTAAAGGATGGACAGATGCAGCCGTTCACACTGCAGCTTGGTGCTCTGACAGATGATGAGAGAGATATCATCTTAAAGGGATGCCTGATCAACTATTACAGAGGTTAATGACTTATGGATATACAAAAACAACCGGGGAGTAATGGCAGAGGGAATGTAAAGCGCATGATGACCATCTCTGTGGTGGTCATCTTCACGGCGTGTTGTGTGATCCTGTTTTATTTTGGTGTAGAGCGTTATCAGGGACTGGGCGAAGGCTGGAGCAAGTTTATGAGCGTCCTGCAGTCCATCATCATAGGATTTGGACTTGCCTTTCTGATGAATCCCATCATGGAATTTTTCGAGAGGCACATGTACCCCTTCTTTGCAAAACACTGCAAGACGGAAGAAAATGCCAAAAAGACCACGCGTATGCTCACATCTTTGATCGCACTGGTCATTGTGGTTGGTATTATTGTATTGTTCTTTGTTGCGATCATACCGCAGTTATACCAGACCATCCATTATCTGGTCACACACATCAACGAACAGATCGATGGTGTCTTGGATTGGGCAAACCAGATTACCGGCGGGCGCTATGAAAAGAATATCATGAGCGCTAAGGGCAGTAATCTTGACAAGGCGATCGACAAGGGGGTCAAATGGCTGGAAAATTACATAGATGTGAGCACCAAGGATGTGATATCCGTGGCGGTGACAGGAGCGCTCGGTGTAGGGCGTTTGCTGGTCAACTGCATTATCGGCATCATCGTGTCCGTCTATGTGCTTTGTAGCAAGGAAACATTTAAAGGACAGGCCAAGAAACTGATATACGGTATTTTCCGTGCAGATCAAGCCAATGTCATCCTGGAAATCGGCAGAAAGACCAGAGACATTTTCTATGGATTTATCATAGGGAAGATCATTGATTCCGCTATTATCGGTGTGATCTGTTATGTATGTATGCTGATCTTTAAGATGCCGTATCCACTTCTGGTATCCATCATCATCGGCGTGACCAATATCATACCGGTATTTGGACCATATATTGGGGCTTTGCCGACCGTTATCATTATCTTTTTAACGGAGCCGATGCAGGGAATATATTTCCTTATCTTTATCATCGTATTGCAGCAGATCGATGGTAATATCATCGGACCAAAGATTCTGGGCGACTCTACCGGACTTTCTTCTTTCTGGGTTGTCGTTGCCATCGTTGTTGGCGGCGGATTGTTTGGATTTGCAGGTATGCTCTTTGGCGTACCGACCATGGCGCTCATCTACTATCTGGTGGGACGCTTCTCCAAGCACATGCTGAGAAAACGGGATCTGCCCGAGGAGACAGCCGACTATATCAATATGGAAAGAGTCAACGAGGCAGATCATACTCTTGTAGAGCATACCAAGGAATATGAAGAAGAATCACATGTAAAAGTCAATGTGTTCTTCAAAAAGAAGAAAAAACAATCTTCTGAGAAAGAGGATACAAAAGAATAAAATTATGAGTAGGACAGTTTCAAAAGCAAAGGAAACTGTCCTTTATATTGCTAAAAAATGGCAGGTTTTTCACAGATTTGTCAGACAAATATTTTTGACATGTCATGTGCCCTATGATACACTGAAACTGTATATTTATAGCTTGAGATAAGAGCGTATCAGGATACTTTTTCGAGGTAAGAACGTTGGATAAGAACGAGTTTAAGACAAAATACGATGAGATCAAACAACTGATAAAAGAAGGGCGTACAGATGAGGCTCTGGATATTGTGGAGAGCACAAACTGGCGCAAGGTGCACAACGTCAACGCGCTGGTCAAGGCGAGTGAGGTGTGCGAGGAGGCAGGCCGTCTGGAAGAGGCGCGGGAACTCCTTTATATGGCGCACGACCGCTCTCCGATCGGCAGGATGATCATTTATCATCTGGCGATTCTGTGTGTGAAGTTGGGCGATCTGGATGAGGCGAAGGAATTCTATGATGAATTCGTGGAGATCGCGCCGCATGACAGTCTCAAATATATCATCAAATACCAGATCAACAAGGCAAAAGGTGCCGATTATACGACACTAATCGGTATTTTGGAAGAGTTAAAGGAGCATGATTTCTTGGAGGAGTGGGCATATGAACTTGCCTATCTCTATCACAAGACCATGCAGGTAGACAAGTGTATCGATCTGTGTGATGAGATCATCCTCTGGTTTGGTGACGGTCCTTATGTGGAGCGTGCCCTTGAGATGAAGATGATATACCAGCCGCTCGACAAGATGCAGGAGGACAAGTACCGCCATTTCCAGCAGCGCCGCGACGGTGTGACGGAGATCCGCGCCAATGAGATCCTGCACTCCGGTGAGATCGTGCATGAGACTATGGCGATCCCGCAGGTAGAGTTACCGGCGGAGCGCTTCAACACGGTCAATTTGCAGGCGGAGATCAAAAAGAATATCGACGAGATCATGCGTGCAACGGAGGCAGAGGCTGTTTCCGAGAATATGGAAAATATCAAGACTCTGGTTGAGGAGATCCCCTATCTTCAGGTCAACGAACAGAGTGATGCTATTGCAGAGGAACAAAAGCAGGCAAAACAGGAACTGGATGAGTCCTTAAAAGATACTTTCAATGAGTATCTCGCCGAGGAATACGACGGTCAGATTAGTCTGCTCGTGCCGGAATCCAAAGAGGTCGAGCAGCAGGTAGACGGTCAGATGACCATTGAAGATGTCATGGATGAATGGGAAAAGACCAGACGTGCAGCTGAGGCGGCATTACAGGAGGCAGAGCAGCAAAAGTTGGAGTCCGCCAAGAATATCGCACTCAAAGAGGCATCCCAGATCATGGATCGTCTGGAAGAAGCGATCCCGAAATTAGATGCCGGCGCAAGGCCGACAGATCTTTTAAAAGAAGAATATATGGCAAAGCAGGATGAGGCTTCATCCGAGCCGGTCAAAGATCGGACTGAGGATCCGGCACCGGCGGTATTCCAGATCCCAAAGGTGGAAGCGGATGGCGTCATGGGCGTTGGTCTGGAAATTCCGGTCGTAGATCCTGCAAGTGCGCATATCATTAAAGGGGAAGAGAGCCCGGAGGCTCCTTCTATCGTCAAGTCTGTAGAACCAGACGCCAGCGAAGAATGGCATCCACCGGTTCTAGAAGACCAGGATGAAAAAGCAGATCCTGCGCAGGAAGCGTCCCTGCCGGAAGAAGCAGATTTGGAGGAAGTGACAGACGTGGATTATAAAGAGGCAAGCAAGATCGTTGCCGATGTCAATGACATGTTACAGCAGGAAATTGACAGGATCATGGCAAACGAGGGACAGGAAGAGGTCAGACACTTAGAGGAAGAAACGCTTGCATCCGAGGTGGCAGAGGAGATTGCCCCAGATGTAGAGGAAGATGATCTGCCGGAGATCACATTGCCGGAAGATTTACAGGAGTTTGTAGCAGAGGCAGAAACGGCAGAGTCGGAAGTCGGCCCACAGGAGGCAGTGGCAGAAGAGGCAATGCCAAGCCGGGAGCAGGAGGTGGCAGAGGAGCCACTCCCTGAGATCGCGGATGTGGTATTGGACCCGGAAGAGATGGCAGAACTACTGGATGAGAATGTCTTAGAACGTGCCATCAGTGAGGAGATGCCGGAGTTGACCCTGTCCGAGGAGGAAAAGGAGATCTTCTCTTACTTTATGCCGATCAACGGCATGGAAAATACCATCTGCCAGGCATTGACAGGTGTGCGTTACCGTCTGGAAAATAAAAAGAATTCTGCAAGTGGCAATATCATCATCCAGGGAGGTGTTGGCAGTGGAAAGACCATGTTGGCATCCAATCTGATCAAGGTATTGCAGATTGAGACAGACAAACTGACAGGCAATGTCGGCAAGATTGATGCAGAACAGTTAAATAAAAAAGATGTGGCACTGGTACTTTCCAAGGTGTCAGGTGGATGTCTGATCATTGAGGGAGCAGGCAGACTGAGTGAGCGTACTCAGGAGACCATGCGCCAGTTGATGTCACAGGAGAATTGTGATGTTCTGGTTCTTATGGAAGATCAGAAGAAGCGCATTGACAAGATGCTTTCCCACAACAGTGCATTTGCAGCCATGTTTACCGAAAAGATCACCATCCCGATCTTTACCATAGACGAACTGGTCAATTTCGGTAAGGTTTATGCCTTAGAGGAGGGCTATGTTGTGGATGAAATGGCGATCCTTGCCATGTATAACCGTATCAATCTGATCCAACGCGTAGACCATCCGACCTCCCTGATCGAGGTGCGTGATATTGTGGAATCCGCCATTGATAAAGCAGAAAAGGGCGGTATCAAGGCAATGTTCAGCCGTTTTGGATCCAAACGTTATGATGAAGATGGCAACTTGATCTTACGAGAGCAGGATTTCGAGTTGTAATATAAAGGAAAAGGGGTTTACTATGGGCAATTTTTCAGAGTTAGATATGTACCTGTTTGGGCAGGCGACACATTATGATATCTACAAGAAGATGGGCGCACATGTGCAGACCAAAGACGGCATCGAGGGGGTATATTTTGATGTCTGGGCACCACATGCAGCAGCGGTAGCAGTGATCGGCGAGTTTAACGGTTGGAATGAGACATCACATATGATGGAACGTCTGGTCGAGCCGGATATGGGAATTTATGAACTCTTTGTACCGGAGGCAAAGCCGGGACAGTTATACAAGTTTTTGATCTATACGCCGGACGGCGGCAAACTCTACAAGGCAGATCCTTATGCAGCCATGGCAGAGGTGCGCCCGGGTACGGCATCCCGTATTGTTGCGCCATTTTCCTATACATGGCAGGATGACAACTGGATGAAGGAACGCCGCAAACAGGAGAATTTCTGGGAACAGCCAATGTCTATCTATGAGGTACATCCGGGTTCCTGGAAAAAACATCCGACTGCAGAGAATGACGGCTTTTATTCTTACCGCCAGTTGGCTGAGAGCCTGGCGGACTATGTATGCGATATGGGATATACCCATGTCGAGTTGATGGGAATCTCAGAGTATCCCTATGATGGATCTTGGGGCTATCAGGTAACGGGCTATTATGCGCCGACGTCGCGCTATGGAAGCCCGGAAGACTTTATGTACCTGATCGATTATCTGCATCAGAGAGGCATCGGTGTTATCTTAGACTGGGTTCCGGCGCATTTTCCAAAGGATGCGCATGGACTGGCAGATTTCGACGGTCAGCCCTTGTATGAGTATGCGGATCCGAGAAAGGGCGAGCATCCGGAGTGGGGTACCAAGATCTTTGATTATGGCAAGAATGAGGTCAAGAACTTTTTGATCGGCAGTGCCCTTATGTGGATCGAGCAGTATCACATCGATGGTCTGCGTGTAGATGCAGTCGCATCTATGCTTTATCTGGATTATGGCAAGGAACCGGGGCAGTGGGTGCCAAATCAGTTTGGTGGCAATGAAAATCTTGAGGCGGTAGAGTTTTTCCGCCATATCAATACCCTGATCCGCGGACGCAACAAGGGCGTTGTCATGGTCGCTGAGGAATCGACTGCATGGCCAAAGGTCACTGGTGATGTAGAAGATGGCGGTCTGAATTTCTCTTATAAATGGAATATGGGCTGGATGCATGATTTCCTGGATTACATGAAACTGGATCCGTATTTTAGAAAAGACAATCACAGTAAGATGACGTTCGCTATGAGTTACAACGAGTATGAACGTTATATTCTGGTCTTATCCCATGACGAAGTGGTTCATCTGAAATGCTCCATGCTGAGCAAGATGCCGGGACTTGAGGGGGATAAGTTCAAGAACCTCAAGGCAGGCTATACCTTTATGATGGGGCATCCGGGCAAAAAACTTCTCTTTATGGGTCAGGATTTCGGACAGATCCAGGAGTGGAGCGAGGAGAGAGAACTGGACTGGTATCTTTTAGACAATCCAAATCACAGCCATCTTTCGACCTTTGTAAAGGATCTCTTACATATATATAAGAAGTATCCGGCAATGTATGAACAGGATGTTTCATGGGCGGGCTTTGAATGGATCAATGCCAACGACAGTTATCGCGGCATTTTTAGTTTTGTCCGCAAGTCTAAGAATGGCAAGAATGACCTGCTCTTTGTATGCAACTTTACACCGGTAGCCTATGATGATTACCGCGTTGGCGTATTAAACCAACGCAAACATAAACTCATCCTCAATAGCGAGGATGCCAAATACGGCGGCACAGATACCAAACGACAGGTATCCTATACACCGAAGCGACAGGAATGTGATGGACGGGAATATTCAATTGGCTATCCTTTACCGGCATATGGAGTGGCTGTATTTGTATTTTAGAATAAGGAAAGGGATATATGGCAGAGGATAATGCAGTAGTTTCAGCAAAAGAAAAGAAACATAGCGTCAAGGATCTGGGCGCGGCGGGAACCGAATTCCTGCGAAATCATAAGCACATATATACGAGACATCGGAAGAAGATCTTGGTCTTCTTCCTTTGTATTGTTGCGGTCATTTTATGGGTGCTTGTCTTTAATCTGCGCAAGTATGATGACTTTGATGTAAAAGAGACATATGAGCGTGTGGATTCTGCGGAGACACACTATGTGGATTTTCAGGACAACTTTTTGAAATATAGCAGGGATGGCGCTTTTTATACGGAGTATGACGGCGACCTGATCTGGAACTATACCTATGAAATGGATGATCCCCAGATCGATGTGTGCGGCAATTATATCCTGATCTATGATGTGCAGGGCACGCAGGCGGCTATCCTTACCAATACCGGCTTCAAGCAGACCATTAAGACAGCCATGCCGATCGTGGATGCCAATATCGCATCCCAGGGAACGGTTGCGATCCTGATGCAGGACGGTGAGGCGGGTTATGTGCAAGTCTGCAATGACGCGGGAAAAGTGCTGGCATCCGGCGAACTTCACATGAAAAATAGTGGTTATCCACTGGCGATCGCTCTTTCCTCTACTGCGCAAAGGCTCATGGTCTCACAACTGGATGTCAAAGATGGAAATGTAAAGACGACGATCTCTTTCTATGATTTTAGCAACAAAGGCAAGGATGAGATCGACAATATTGTTGCTACCTACAGTTTTTCGGATCAGATCATCCCGCAGATCGCCTATGTGGATGGAGACAAGGCGATCGCTTTTGGTGACAGCGAAGTGATCGTGTTCAACAACAATTCCAAGGCGAGCATTGCCAAGGAGACCTTTGTTGACGGACAGATCAAGAGTGTCTTTTATGATGACAAGTATTGGGGGATCATTTGTCAGGCGACGGATGACGAGGGAAAGTATATCGATCAGATGACAGTCTATACCCTGACCGGCAGAAAACGCTGCCAGAAGACGATCGACATAGCATCAACCAATGCGGAATTTGTGGCAAACCATGAAATTGTTCTTTCTAATAATAAAGAGGTAGAACTATACACCTTGCAGGGGATCAAAAAGTTTGCATACGAATTTAGCACAAGCATATATAAAATAATACCACAGGATGCATCGCGCAGATATGTTTTCGTGGAAGATGGACATACAGATGTGGTCCGATTGAAATAGTGAAAAGGGGACAAAATGAACATAGTATTGATCGTTATGCTGTTTATTCTCTTTTTCCTGACGCTGCAAGGCTGGCGTAAGGGAATACTTGGCATTGTATATGGACTGGTTTCTTGGATCTTTATCTTTATATTTGTATCGGTAGCTAATCCTTATATTCTGGGATATCTGAAAACAGAGACAAATATATATGATAAAGTCTATGAGCAGGCAGAAAAATATGTGACAAATAAGGCGGAAAACCTGCCACAGGACACAGGGCTTGAGGACTGGTATCAATCCCTGACGGATGCCATTCCGGGAAATGCGCTGGGGGATGTGACGGATTCGATCCGGCAGATGCAGACGAATGTGGAGCAGAACCCGCAATTACAGGATCTTTTAAATGGACTGCAGACGCAGAATGATCTTACAGTCGCGCAATTTGGCGGGGTATCCAGTATCCTGCAATTATCGGATGGCACGCAGACCCTTGGACAAATGATCTGCGGTAAGATCGCGGATTTTATGATGCAGGGTATTGCAGTCTTTATCGCCTTTGTGATAGCACAAATCATTGTGCTGATCGTGGGTTATTTTGTCAAAGGTGCCAGAAAGGCACCGGGGCTCGGGCAGGTCAATGGCTTGCTTGGTCTGGTCGCCGGGGCTGCAGAAGGATTTCTGGTCGTTTGGATCATCATGTATGCGGCTGCCTGCATCAGTACAACGACACTTGGGCAGGGGCTTCTTGCCGGCATCGATCAGAGCAAATTCCTGACTTATCTGTACGATCATAATCTGGTTATGGCATTTCTTTCTACGATGTGATCCGGAAAATGCTTTTGGATACAAAATACATCCTTTTTATTATAGAAGAAATAGAGCAATAGATGTTGTGGTAAATGATCGGTTTGCCCCAACATCTATTTTCTTGTAATAGTAAACAAAAAAATAAGAAAAAAAGTAGTAAAAATGCCTTGACATTGGGTGTGGTCTTTGATAATATAATTTTCGCACCGCACGTGAGGCGGTTGCAACAACGGAATAAAATATGATTTCTCAAAAACTTTTAAAAAGTTGTTGACAAAGAGAAATACATATGATATTCTAAATGAGTTGTGTCTGACAGATGCGACAAAGGACAACCTTGATAACTGAACAGTGAAACAACCTTGAAAGATTCTAAGAGAATAATTC